>Ga0207416_1000650_pt1 | contig 55906 bp, 52 predicted proteins | sample PaiPotPPM11metaG_FD_184107 | JGI IMG/M metagenome (GOLD analysis project Ga0207416, IMG submission 184107) | Iron sulfur acid spring bacterial and archeal communities from Banff, Canada, to study Microbial Dark Matter (Phase II) - Paint Pots PPM... ... | reverse complement strand
CGCCGGTGCGAAGCAAGCTTGCGATCGAGCCCGTCACCGAGAAGGACATCAAGCGCGACCTGGTTCTCCCGGCGGTCGTGGAGGCCGATCCGGCCCATCTCATCAAAGTGTCGCCACCGCTCGCCGGGCGCGTCACCCAGCTCAAGGTGGCGCTCGGCGAACGCGTGAAAGCGGGCCAGCCGCTTGTCGTGATCGACTCGCCGGACCTCGCCGTCGCCTATTCCGATTACGACCGCGCCCAAGTGCTGCTGGCGCTCGCGCTCAAGAGCCGCGATCGACAGCGCGGGCTCGCGAAAATCGGCGGCGCGGCCGAAAAGGATCTGCAGCAGGCTGAAACGGACTATGTCACGGCCGAGGTGGAATCCCAGCGCGCCACCGCGCACCTGAATCAGATCGGCGTCGACCCCGACACGACCAACAAGTCACGCACGGTGACGGTGGTGGCGCCGATGGACGGCAGCGTGATCGATCTTGGCGTCGCGGCCGGCGAATTCTGGAACGACGCGACGGCCTCACTGATGACCGTCGCCGACCTCAGCACCGTCTGGGTTACGGCAAGCGTCCCGGAGAAGGACACCTCGCTCGTGTCGAAGGGACAATCGGTCGACGTCGTTTTCGCCGCTTACCCCGGCGAGGTGTTCAACGGGCAAGTCCTGTTCGTCAGCGATGTCCTCGACCCCGATACGCGCCGCACCAAGGTCCGTATCGCCTTCAAGAATCCCGATACGCGATTGCGGCCGGGGATGTTCGCCAATGTCAGCTTTTATGCGCCGACGCAAAAAGTACCGGTCGTACCGACAAGCGCACTGCTGCTGAAGGACGATGCCAATCAGGTGTTCGTCGAAACGGCGCCGTGGACGTTCGAGGCGCGCAACGTCGACATCGGTTTCCAGCAAGGCGACCAGGTCGTTCTCACGGGCGGCGTCAAGGCCGGCGATCGCATCGTCGTCAAAGGCGGAGTGCTGCTCGGTGATTGATTGGCTCGTCAGTTTCGCGCTGCGCAAGCGCCTGGTCGTGGCGATGATTTGCGTCTTCGCCGCAGTCTACGGCTACTATTCCTGGACCCAGCTTGCGATCGACGCCTACCCAGACGTTGCCGACACGGAATCTCAGGTGATCACCCAGGCACCGGGGCTGGCGGCCGAAGAGGTCGAGCAGCAAGTCACGATACCGCTCGAGCGCGAGCTTAACGGCACGCCGGGTCTGGCGATGATGCGCTCGCGCAGCACCTTCGGGCTGTCGCTGATCACACTTGTTTTCCGCGACGGCATCGAAGACTACTGGTCGCGCCAGCGCATCATGGAGCAGATTGCGAACGTGACGCTGCCGCCCGGGCTTTCACCCGGCCTCAACCCGCTGTCTTCGCCGACAGGGCAAATCCTCTACTATACGCTCGAGTCCGACACGAAGAATCTGCGCGAACTGTCGGAAATCGAGCAATGGACGGTGATCCCGACGTTGAAGCAGGTGCCGGGCGTCGCCGACGTCTCGAACTTCGGCGGCCTCACCACCCAGTTCCAGCTTGAGCTCGATCCGCAGCAGCTCATGCGCTTCAATCTGGCGCTCAAGGATGTCACCGATGCGATCAACGCAAACAACGCGAACGCCGGCGGCAGTGTCCTCAACCGCGGCGAGCTCGGCTATGTGATCCGTGGCATCGGCCTCGTTCAGACGCTCGACGATCTGGGCAATATCGTCGTCGTGCAGCACAACGGGACGCCGATTCTGTTGCGCGATCTCGGCAAGCTTAAGCTGAGCAACCAGGAGCGCCACGGCATTGTCGGCAAGAACGAGATCAACGATGTCGTTGAGGGAACTGTGCTGCTGTTGCGCCACGAAAATCCGTCGCGCGTTCTGAAGGGCGTGCATGCCAAGATCGCGGAGCTCAACGAGCGCCTGAAGACCGATGACGTGCAGATCGTGCCCTATCTCGACCGCTCGACGCTGGTCGACGCCACCATCGACAAGGTCGGGCACACGGTGTTCGCGGGCATCGGCCTGGTCCTCATCGTTCTCATCCTCTTTCTGGGCAGCCCCCGCAGCGCGTTGATCGTTGGCATCACAATTCCGTTTGCCATGGTGGTGGCCTTCATCCTGATGTACCACGCCGGAATTTCGGCCAACCTGCTGTCACTCGGCGCCATCGACTTCGGCATCATCGTCGACGGCGCCATCGTGATGACGGAAGCGATATTGCGCCGCCGCGAGGCAAAACCGAACGAGCCTCTCACCGAATCCGACGTCCGCGAGGCAGCCAGCCAAGTGGCGCGACCGATCTTCTTCGCGACCGCGATCATCATCACGACCTATTTGCCGTTGTTTGCCTTCCAGCGGATCGAGGCGAAGCTGTTCTATCCGATGGCCTATGCGGTCGGTTACGCGCAGTTTGGCGCGTTGGCGTTCGCGTTGCTGGTTGTCCCCGGCTTGGCCTACCTGGCGTATCGCAGGCCCCGCCGGGTCTTGCATAATCCGGTCCTGGATTGGCTTGAGGCGGGTTATCGGCAAGCCTTGGCGGGCTCGTTACGCCGCCCGAGCATCGCTTACGTGTTAAGTGCCGGCGCGGTAATCGCCGTGGTCGTCCTGGGCGCCACGGTCTGGCGCGAATTCCTGCCGGAACTTGACGAAGGCTCGATCTGGCTCCATGCCGAGTTGCCGCCAGGGATTTCGCTGCAGAAAGCGACCGACATGGTCGCCGATCTGCGCCGGGTGCTGAACGAGTTCCCCGAAGTGTCCTATGTCGTGAGCCATGTCGGCCGCAACGACGACGGTACCGATCCGTGGACGCCCGCGCACATGGAAGCCGCCGTTGGGTTGACTCCCTATAGCACGTGGCCGGCTGGCGAGACCAAGCAGGATCTGATCACGCGCATGTCGGCGCGACTCGACGAGTTGCCTGGCTTCGAGATTGCGTTCAAACAGCCGATCATCGACAGCGTTCTTGACTACGTGTTCGATCCTCACAGCGCGCTCGCCATCAACGTGTTCGGCGACGATTTCAACGAGTTGCGGCGCATCGGCAAGGACATCGTCGCGCTGCTGAACACCATTCCCGGCGTCACCGACGCGGCGATCGATCAATATACGCCGCTGCCGCAGATTTCGATCAAGGTCGATCGGGCAGCAACGGCACGCTACGGCATCAACGTTGCCGACGTGGCCGATTTGATCAGCACCGGCATTGGAGGCAGTGCCGTTAGTCAGGCGTTCATCGGCGAGCGCCGCTACGACATAACGGTCCGCTTCCCGGCGGACGCGCGCAACAGTCCCGAGGCGATCAAGAATCTTGTGCTCACGTCGAGCGACGGAGCGCTCATTCCGCTGTCACAGGTCGCCCAGATTAAGTTGCAGACCGGCGAAAGCATGATCAATCGCGAGATGAATCACCGCTATCTGTTGGTCAAGCTCAACTATCATGATCGCGATCCGCTCTCCGTGGTGGCGCAAGTCACAAAAGCCATTGCGCAAAAGGTTTCATTCGACAGGAAAAAATATCGCATCGAATGGGGCGGGCAGCTCGAGGGGCAGCAGCGGGCAGAGGCGCGTTTCAGGCTGATCCTCGGCATGGTGTTGGCAGCGATGATGGTGCTGCTCTATGCCGAGTTCGGCATTCTGCGCCAAGTATTTCTGATCGTCGGAGTCGTTCCCTTGGCGACGCTCGGCGGGCTGATCGCGCTTCACGCCACCGGGACCACGCTCAACGTCGCATCTGCCGTCGGCTTCATCGCGCTGTTCGGCGTTGCCGTGATGAACGGCGTCATCATGGTGGCAAACCTCAATCGCGTTCGCGAGCAGGGCGTTTCGCTGTTCGAGGCGGTCTTGGTCGGTGCGGGCGAACGGTTGCGGCCGGTGCTCATGACCGCGGCGGTGGCGACCGTCGGCATGTTGCCGGCGGCTCTTGCGACTGGTGTCGGCAGCGACGTGCAACGCAACCTTGCGACCGTGGTTGCCGGCGGTCTTATTCCGGCTACTCTGCTGACTCTATTCATCATACCGACGCTCTATTTCGCATTGGAACGTTGGGCAGCGCGGCATGCACGGGAGACGGCACCCGCAGTCGGTACGGCGTAGGGGTCGTAAGGCGTAACGTAATGGTCTGGGGACCTTTGCAGAGGACCGCTGCTTCGCTCGTCACCGCCGTGCTGCTGACGGGCTGCGCGGTCGGTCCGGATTTTGCACCGCCCGCTGCACCGGACGTCAACGGCTATACGCCGGAGCCGCTCGCGACAGCAACCGCCCCCGCTCCCACGCCGGGTGGCGAATCGCAGCACTTCGTCCGCGATCTCGACTTGCCGGGACAATGGTGGACCTTGTTCCATTCCAAAGCCCTCAACAGCATGATCGAGAAGGCGCTCGCGGCCAATCAAGATCTGAAGGCGGCGCAGGCCGCGCTGACCGTGGCAAAGCAGAACGTCTACGCGCAACAAGGAGCGTTGCTGCCCGCCGTGGACGGCAACTTCAATGGCATCCGACAAGTAGTGCCGATCGGCGCGCCGTCCGATGTCGGTTCGCCATCGCCGACGTTCAACCTCTTCACCACACAATTGAACGTGTCCTATTCGCCCGACGTGTTCGGCGGCACCCGGCGCTCGATCGAGGCGCTGGCGGCGCAGGCAGATTCCCAACGCTTCGCGCTCGAGGCGACTTATCTGACTTTGACCTCCAATCTGGCCGGCGCGGCCGTGCAGGAAGCTTCGATCCGCGGCCAGATTGCGGCCACACTGAATATCATCAAGATCGAGAGCGACGTGCTCAATCTGATGCGGCACCAGCGCGAGCTTGGCCAAATCGCCGAGGCGGATGTGGTGGCGCAGGAAGCGGCGCTGGCCCAGGTGGAGCAGACCTTGCCTCCGCTGCAGAAGCAATTGGCGCAACAGCGCGACTTGCTGGCGGCGCTTAGCGGCGGCTTTCCCAGCGATCGTTTGACGCAGCGGTTCGCTCTCGCCTCGCTGCGGCTGCCGCGCGACCTGCCTCTCAGTCTGCCGTCCCAGCTGGTCGAGCAGCGCCCGGACGTGCGCGCCGCGGAAGCAAATCTGCAGTCCGCCAGCGCCCAAATCGGCGTCGCCATTGCCAACCGGTTGCCCAACATCACGCTCACGGGCGGGGCCGGAAGCACGGCGCTTGCGGTCGATAAATTGTTCACGCCGGGCACCGGGTTTTGGGACGCGGCTGGCACTATCACTCAGCCAATCTTCCATGGTGGTATGCTGCTGCACCGGGAGCTTGCGGCGAAGGCCGCGTACGACCAGGCGCAGGCGCAGTATCGCAGCACGGTGATCATCGCTTTTCAGAACGTCGCCGACGCATTGCGCGCCATCCAATCCGACGCCGTCGCGTTGCAGAAGGCCGTCGCCTCCGAGGCTGCGGCGGCAAAGAGCCTCGACATCACGCGCCGACGCATGGAGCTCGGCGACATCAATTATCTCGGCCTTCTCAACGCGCAGCAGACTTATCAACAGGCATTGATCAGTCTCGCCCAGGCTAAAGCCGCCCGCTACGCCGATACGGTCGCACTGTTCCAGGCGCTCGGTGGCGGTTGGTGGAACCGCGCGGACGTCGAACCGGCGCGTCCGCTATCGATCGTCGACGTCTTCCAATGACCTCGCATATCGTAACGTTAACGTTACGATATGCGAGGTCGGCTAAGGCCAAGGATTGAAGGCCGTAACTATCCGTAGAACGAGCATGGGACGGCGCGCTCATACGAGCCTGAGGTTTCAGGGGCTTAGTTCGGGCCAAGCCGTCCTCACCGCCTCGTTATGTCCGGGCTCTCGCGGCGCGCTCAGCGAGCGTTAACGGCCCGCGCCGATCTTCGTCGAATTGTAAGGGTTGCCGTGCTAAAGGGCGGCTCCAATAACACAGGGATCAACGGGCGCGTCGGAGCTGAACCGGCCGCGCCATGAGCGTCATGTCGAGCACGACCAGCAACGGATCGGATGGCCGCGCGCAAGCGCTGGTCGCGTCCTATGTGCGTGCCGGCTACGCCCAGCTCGAACCGCCGGTGCTGCAACCGGCCGAGCCGTTCCTCGATCTGTCCGGCGAGGACATCCGCCGCCGCATGTTTCTCACCAGCGATCCGGACGGACGCGAATTATGCCTGCGGCCAGATCTCACAATCCCGGTGTCGCGCGATTATCTGGCGTCGCCGGCAGCGGGCAAGCCCGCCGGCTTTTGTTATCTCGGCGCCGTGTTTCGCCACCGCGAGGGCGCGGCGTCGGAATTCGTGCAGGCCGGCATCGAATCCTTCGGCCGCCAGGACAAGGCCGCCGCCGACGCCGAGATGCTCGCGCTCGGCCTCGAAGCGACCACGCATTACGGCTTGGGCGCGCCGGAAATCCGCATTGGCGATGTCGGGCTGTTTTCGGCCTTCATCACCGCGCTCGATCTCGCGCCGGCGTGGAAGCGCCGGCTGGTCAAGGATTTCAACCGCAAATCCTCGCTCAAGCACGATCTCGATCAGCTTACACTCGCCACCGCGACCGCCTCGCCGGAATATCAGGGCGTGCTCGCCGCGCTCGCCAATTCCGATCCGAAGGGCGCGCATCATCTCGTCACCGATCTTCTGTCGATCGCCGGCATCGCCGCGGTCGGCGGCCGCTCGGTCGCCGAGATCGCCGACCGCTTCCTCGAACAGGCCGCGCTGAACGCGCCGACGCGGCTGCCGCGCGAGACGCGCGCCTTGGTCGAACGCTTCCTTTCGGTCGGCGGCGATCCGGACGAGGCTGCCGGCGAATTGCGCACGCTTGCGGGCGACGCCAAGATTTCGCTCGACGCCGCGCTCGACCTGTTCGAGACCCGCGCCGGATTTCTGGCCGCGCGCGGTGTCGATGTGCGCGCGATCAAATTTTCGACCGGCTTCGGCCGCGGCTTCGACTATTACACCGGCTTCGTGTTCGAGCTGCACGATCCGCGCGCCAACAGCGCGCTGGTCGCCGGCGGGCGCTATGACGGATTGCTCACGCGCCTGGGGGCAAGGGAGCCGATCCCGGCGGTCGGCTTCGCCGCCTCGATCGAAGAGCTCACGGCCTGCGCAGGTGCATCATGAGCAGCACCCCGCTTATTCTCGCCGTGCCGTCAAAGGGCCGCTTGCAGCAGAACGCGGAAGCCTTTTTCGCGCGCGCCGGGCTCGATCTCGTCAAGCCGCGCGGCGCGCGCGACTATCGCGGCGCGATTTCCGGCTTCGATGGCGTCGAGGTCGCTTATCTGTCGGCGGCGGAGATTACCCAGCAGCTCGGCCAGGGCATGGTGCATCTCGGCATCACCGGCGAGGATCTGGTGCGCGAGATGATCCCCCAGTCTGAGCGGCGCATCGTGCTGGTGACGGGGCTCGGCTTCGGCTTCGCCAACGTCGTCGTCGCGGTGCCGCAGGCCTGGATCGACGTGCGCAGCATGGCCGACCTCGACGATGTCGCCACCGCGTTCCGGCTCAAGCACGAGCGTAAAATGCGGCTTGCCACCAAATACGCCAACCTGACGCGCAGCTTCTTTGCCGAGCACGGCGTGGTCGATTACCGCATCGTCGAATCAACCGGCGCCACCGAAGGCGCGCCGGCTGCCGGCACCGCCGAAATGATCGTCGACATCACCACGACCGGCGCCACGCTTGCGGCGAACGGCCTGAAGGTGATCGAGGACGGCGTCATCCTGCGCTCGCAGGCCAATCTCGTCGCGGCGCGGGCGGCGGCGTGGGGCGCGGCGCAGCGCGACACCGCGCGGCGCCTGCTCGACCGCATCGCCGCGCAAAAGCGCGCCGTGTCGTTCCGCGAAGTGCGCGCGCGCTTTGCCGGGCTCAACGACACGCTGCTCGCTACCGCGCGAGACAAATTCGGCGTCGCCGCGCCGTTCGGCGGCCCGACCTCCTCGGGCATGCTCACCCTGCACTGCACGCCCGAAAAAGTGCACGCGCTGGCGAGCTTCTTGCGCGACGGCGGCGCTGAAGCCGTTTCGGTCGGCGCGCTCGACTATGTCTATACGCGCGACAATGCGCTCTACTCAAAGCTCGCTGCCGAGCTCGACGCCCGCGCGCCTTGAACCGAGCGGATCGGCCATCGGAATAGACCTTGTGGCGGTAGGATTCCGTCCACATTTAAAGTCAAACAAACCGGACGAACGGCCATGTCAGACGACCAAGATGAAGAAAGGCCGTGCCTGCACTGCCTGTTTGTCGAAGTGATCGATAATTTCTTTGCCGAGTACCCGGTCGCCGCCGATGAACCGGAAGCGATCGACCCCCAGGAAGTCATTACAGCACTTGCAAAAACGGCGGCCGAGCTGACCTCCGGCCAGGATGCCGCCGGCCGTCAAAAGCTGATCGACGAGCTGACCCGTGAAGTCATGGATTACGACGCGGAATATCGCCAGCAAGACGCTTTGGGCGTAGCCGGCTCCGGCGCGCGGCATTAGCCCAATTTCGGCGCGCTTCCCCGCCAGCGATCGTTCGCGGCCCGTCTTGCGCGCTGATCCCATATTTCGCAATGCTCAATTCGGGTTACATCTGACCAGGATGGAGAATCATGGGCAAAGACCGGCTGGCGGCATTCAGCGATGGCGTCATCGCCATCATCATCACCATCATGGTTTTGGAGTTGAAGGTGCCGCACGGCGCCGATTGGACGGCGCTGAGCGCATTGGCGCCCGGGCTTGTCAGCTACGTGCTGAGCTTCCTGTATCTGGCGATCTACTGGAACAACCATCACCATCTGCTGCACACTGTGACGCGGGTCGATGGATTGATCCTGTGGGCCAATTCGCATTTGCTGTTTTGGCTCTCGCTTATCCCTGCGGCGACGAACTGGATGGGCGAGAATTTTTTGCAGCCCGTGCCGACCGCAGTCTATGGCGCAATCCTGCTGATGCCGGCCATCGCCTACTATCTGTTGCAGATGGCGATCGTGCACCGGCAAGGGCCGCAATCGGTGCTGGCGAACGCGCTGGGCAGCGACTTCAAAGGCAAGATATCGCTGCTGCTTTATGTCGCGGCCATCGCGCTGGCATTTGCCAGCCCCTGGATTTCAATCGCGATCTATGTGCTGGTGGCCGTGATTTGGCTGGTACCCGACCGGCGTATCGAAAGAGTGCTGCGTGAAAGCTGAGGAGACACCTTCAATGCCGTCATTACGCTTGGTCCGGTGCGCCGTTACGGCAGCAGCCGCAGCGCTTGTTCTCGCCGCCGGCCACGCAGCGGCACAGCCTTATCCGGCGGCGAACAAGATCACGCTCGTCGTCGCCTTCGCTCCGGGCGGCATCGCCGACACGCTGGCGCGGCTGATCGGCCAGGGCTTGAACGACCGCCTGCACCAAAGCGTCGTGGTCGAGAACCGCGGCGGCGCCGGCGGCAATATCGCGGCCTCCTTCGTCGCCCGCGCCGCGCCCGACGGCTATACGCTCCTTGCCACCACCACGGCGCTCGCCATCAACGAGACGCTGTTCGCCAACAAGGATTTTTCGGCGGTCGATTTCAAGACCGTCGCCATCGCCGCGTCGAGCCCGGAGGCGCTGGTGACGGCGGGCACGAACTCCGCCAACAATCTCGCCGAGTTCCTCAAAGCGATGAACGGCAAAACCATCAATTTCGCCGTGCCGGGCGTCGGCACCGGCTCGCATATCGAGGCGGAATACTTCTTTAAATTCCTCGCCAAGGCGCCGGCGCAGATGATTCCGTTTCAGGGCGGCGCACCGGCGATCAACGCCACCATCGGCAATCAGGTCGATCTGATGGCGACGACGCTCGGCGGCGGGGCCGCGGCGCAGATCGCCGGCGGCAAGCTCAAAGGCCTCGGCATCGCCGCCGACAAGCGCGCCGCGGTGACGCCGAACGTGCCGACCTATGCCGAGCAGGGTTTTCCCGGCTTCGCCGCGGCGTCCTGGGTCGGCTTCTTCGCGCCGGCCAAGACCGATCCGAAAATCCTCGCCACGCTGAATTCCGCGATCAACGCCATCGTGCAAACCCCCGAGGTCCGGAAGAAGCTCACCGACATGGGCTTCGACCCGATTGCCGGTTCGCAGTCGCAGGCCGACGCCATGTTCAATGCCGAAGTGGCGAAGTGGGGCCAGATGGTCAAGGCGCTCGGGCTGTCGATTAAGTAGCTACAGCTTCACCTCCCCCTGCAGGGGGAGGTGAAGATGCTCCACTACTCCAGCGACGGCAGGTCGGCGAAATATTCCGGGTGCTCTTTCCCGACGCCGGCCAAATTGCAGTTGTTTGGAGAGCCGCTTGATCGCGCCCAAGCCGCTGGAACTATCGCCGGGGCAATGCGTTGTATTTGGCTAAAAAGCTCACGCTTTATGACGGAGAAGAGACGTGCGGACATTCTTTGGTTTCATTCTCGGGGTGATTCTGACCATCGCCGGCGCCTATGCCTACGATTCCGCGACAGGACGCGCGCCCAACGGGTTGCTGTCGTCCGCAGCCGGCGGGCAGGCGCCGCTCGTCAACTGGAACGTCGTCAGCGCCAGCTGGAATGATTTCCAGTTGAGCGTGCGAACTTCAGCGGACAATCTCGAAAAAAGCTTGAAGCGGCATACCGGCTGACCGTTCAGGCGGCAGGCGTCTCGCCGCGCAGAACCTGTGCAAACAGCGGCATGTCGATATTGCCGCCCGACAGGATCAGGCCCGCGCGCCTTCCGGCGTAGCGGGCCTTCTCTTTCAGCAAGGCTGCAAGCGGCGCGGCGCCGGCGCCCTCGGCGAGATTATGCGTCGTTGCGTAGTAGATACGCATCGCCTCGGCGATCTCCTGCTCGCTGACGCGCACCACCCGCGCCGCGCCGTGCCTGATGATTTCGAAGGCTTCGGCCTGCGGCTCGCGGCACGCAACGCCGTCGGCAAATGTCCGCGCCGTGCCGGTCGGCACCGGCCGGCCGGCCTCGAATGACAAAGCGAATGCCGGCGCGTTCTCGGCGACCACGCCGACGATCTCGGTTTTGAGATTGAGCAAGTCGCGCACCGTGATCACGCCGCAAATGCCCGAGCCCATGCCGATCGGGACATAGACCACATCGAGATCGGCAAAGCTTGTGAACAGCTCGTGCGCGTAGGTGGCGACGCCCCTGACGAGATCGCGGTGAAACGACGGCACGTAATGATAGCCGCGTTCCTGTTCGATCTGCGCGGCGGCGACGCGGCTCTCATCGAAGTCCTTTCCCGCCGTCACCAGCAGGCCGCCGAAAGCTTCCATCGCGGCGTTCTTTTCCCGCGAATTGCCTTCCGGAACGACGATGACCGCGGGGATGCCATAACGCGCAGCGGCGAGCGCAATCGACTGGCCGTGATTGCCGCGCGTCGCCGTGACCAGCCCGTTGGGCTTTTGGCCGGCGCGGCACAGGGCATCCACATAGACCAGCCCGCCGCGCGCCTTGAATGATCCGGTCGGAGTGTGGTTCTCGTGCTTCACAATTACTTCCGTGCCTACGGTCTTGGCGAGCAGCGGCCACCCATAGGCGGGCGTCGGAGGCACCAGCGTGCGAACTATAGCGGCGGCGCTTGCAAGCTCGTCCAGCGTAAAGAGCGGCATGTCCGTTCTCTTCAATCGCGCTGGCGGAACACAACGAAGTGCGACAGCGAGAAGTTGACGACGAAGCTTGCCAGGATGGCGACGGCCTTGGCGAGCCAAATCGGCAGCAGCAGAATTTCCGCGGCAATGAGCAGGGTTCCGGTATTGGCCAGCCAGCCGACGATGCCCGAGGCAACGAAGACAAAGTAAGCGCGCCAGCGCAGCTTGCGCCCGGACTCCGCGGCAAAGGTGATCGACGAATTCATGATGTAGGAGCCGGTCACGGCGACGCCCCAGGAGATCAGGTTCGATATGATGAGCGTCAGCGTCGTGGCACTGCCGCAATGGCAGGTAGCGGCGAGCGTGCCGATCGCGGCGAGCGCCGCCGCCGAGCGGTCCAGCGCCGCGCGTGCCAGAAAGAATACGCCGTAATCGACCAGGGTATTGACGACGCCGATCAGCCCGAAACTGATCGCCTTGACCCGCAGCCCACGGCCGCGCCAGGCATCGAGCAGCCAGACGCGCGCCGAATCGGTGCGGGACATGCGGGTCATTGCGGCATCCGCATATCACGTTTTCTTCCCCTTCTCCCCCAGGGGGAGAGGGGGTTCGCATGCGCAAGCCCGGTCGCGCCGGACCTCGCGTTGAGCTATAGATCAAGCGTTTAGGATCGACTTATGAATCCTGCGACCGACCAAACAATGACACGCGCGCGCGACGGCGGGCAGCCTGCGGCTGCCTCCGGGCTGTCGATCGTGGTGCCGCTGTTCAACGAAGCCGCGTCCCTGCCCCGCCTGCACTCCCGGCTGGTTGAGATCGCGCAGAAGCTCGCCGCGGTGCGCTCGCTGGCCTGCGAAGTCATCTATGTCGACGACGGCAGTACCGATGCGACGCTTTCCATCGCGCGGGCGCTGCCGGCAACCGGGCTCGACATTCAGGTGGTTTCGCTGTCGCGCAATTTCGGCAAGGAGGCGGCGCTGCTCGCCGGCCTCGACCATGCCCGGCGCGGCGCCGTCTTGTTCATGGACGGCGACGGCCAGCATCCGCCGGCGCTGATCGAAACGCTGGTCGGGCACTGGCTCGATGACGATTACGACGTGATCTATACCGCCAAAGCGAGCCGCACCAATGAGTCGTTCGCCCGGCGCGTCGCGATAAAGCTGTTCTATGTGCTGCTCAATTCCGACGGCCGCGTGACTATCCCGAAGGATGCCGGCGATTTCCGGTTGCTGTCGCCGCGCGCGGCACAGGCGCTGCGGCAACTGCCCGAACGCAACCGCTTCTTCAAGGGGCTGGCGAGCTGGATCGGGTTTCGCCAAAAGCGCATCGACTACGAGCCCGAGCAGCGCGCCGAGGGCCGCAGCACCTGGGGGCTGCGTTCGCTGATCGGATTGTCGCTCAACGGCTTGACCGCCTTCTCGGTGGCGCCGCTGCGCTTTGCCATCGTGCTCGGTCTTATCCTCGCCGTCATCGCGCTGATCTACGGCGGCGAGATCATGTACGAGACGCTGGTCTATGGCGTCAGCGTTCCGGGCTATCCGTCGGTATTTGTCGGCGTCATGGTGCTCGGCGCCGTGCAGCTCATCATGCTTGGCGTGGTCGGCGAATATATCGGCAAGATCCTCTACGAGATCAAAGCCCGCCCGGTCTATTTCGTCGCCGAGCACGACGTGAAGCTGCGCGAAGAAATAAAGCAGCCCGACACCCGCACCGCCGCAGAATGAGCACGCGCCGCATTATTCTTTGCGCCGACGATTACGGCATTTCACCTGCAGTCAGCGCCGCGATCCGCGATCTCATCGCACGCGGCCGGGTCAATGCCGCCTCGGTGATGGTCGTGTCGCCGAGTTTCAACGGCGCTGAAGCCGCGGCGTTACGCGAAGCTGCCGGGGCAACGGCTGCGATCGGCTTGCACGTAACGCTCACGGCACCGTTTACGCCGCTCTACCGAGGCTATGCACCGCTGCGCCGTGGCGCATTCCTGCCGCTTGCGGCGACGCTGCGCCGCGCGCATTTGCGTTCATTGCTGCCCGCGTCGCTCGCGGCGGAGATTGCAAGCCAGTTCGTGGCGTTCAAAAGCGCGTTCGGCCGTCCGCCGGACTTTGTCGACGGTCATCAGCACGTGCACCTCTTTCCGCAAATCCGCGACGCCGTCTTGCGCATCACCAAAGAGTCGGCACCGCAGGCCTGGGTTCGCCAATGCGGCCGGAATGCGCAAAAAAAACGCTTCGGCGATTTGAAAGCGCTGCTGCTCGACAGATTGAGCCGCCGCTTTCGCGAGCTTGCCGCAGAGTACGGGTTGCGCACCAATCCGGCCTTCGCCGGCACTTACGCGTTCCGCGCGACGGCCGATTACCCGCGGCTGTTCGAGACTTTCCTTAATGGTCTGCCCGACGGCGGCGTCATCATGTGCCATCCGGGAAAAGTCGACGCCGAGCTAAAACGGCTCGATCCGCTGACCGATTTGCGCGAGCGCGAATATGACTTCTTCAGCGCCGTGACGTTTCCGCGCCTGCTTGCCGAACACGGCGTCGCGCTTTGAGTTGTCATGCTCCGCGCAGGCGGAGCATCCAGTAATCACCGCAGCGGTCTACTGGATCATCCGCCGGAGCTTGTCATCGGGCCGGCCACTTCGGGCCAGACCCGTTGGCGGATGATGACGGAGACGACAGTCACATCACCACAACCTTGGCGCCGACCGGTACGCGATTGTACAGGTCGATGACGTCGGCATTGCGCAGACGGATGCAGCCCGACGACACGTTGCGGCCGATGGTCCAGGGCTCGTTGGAGCCGTGGATGCGATAGACCGTCGAGCCGAGATACATGGCGCGCGCGCCGAGCGGATTTTCTGGACCGCCCGCCATATAGCGCGGCAGGTCCGGCCGGCGTTTGATCATGTCGGCCGGCGGATACCAATCCGGCCATTCTTTCTTGGCCGTGATTGTCTTGGTGCCTTCCCAGGTGAAGCCGGGACGACCGACGCCGATGCCGTAGCGCAGCGCCTTGCCGCGATCCTGCAACAGAAACAGGAAATGGTTCGGCGTGTCGATGACGATGGTGCCGGGCTTTTCGTCGCTCTTATAGTCGACGAGCTGGCGATCGAATTTCGGATCGACCGGCGGATGCGCCATATCGCCCTGGCTCGACGGCGCATTGGCTGGCTCGGTGCGCGCGACCTGCTGTGGTGGTGGTGGCGGCGGCGGCAGCGGTTCGTAGCCGAGCTGCGGCATCGGTATGATGCTGTAGTTGGGCTCCGGCGCCGCTGCGGATTCGTACCTGACCTGCGGCGCCGGCGCGGGTTGGTAGCTCGCCTGCGGAGCCGGCGCGGACTGAGAATTTGCCAGCGGCACGGGCTGATAGCCGGGCGGCGAATTGGTTGGATATTGCGGCGCCAGCTGAAAGGGGCGCTGCACCGCGGGCTCGCGCGCCGCTCCGCTGAACAGCATTTGGATGAGGCCGCCGCCCATGTCGGGCCCGCTCGCTTGCGCGAACGCCGGCACGTAGGAACCCGCACCGTAGAGCGCGCTCGCAAGGAGCGCGGATACGCATAGACGCCGCATTGCTGAACTCTGTACGCTACTGACGTTTCACACCGAGCGCGCCGCGCGCCGACAACGCCCGGCGCCGTTCGCTCGCGTGACGAGTTCAGCCGCAAACCTAGACTGTTTGGTAAATTTCGACGCCGCCAACAGCGCTAGCGGTGTTCTTCGTCAATCGTTCATCAAGTTAGAGTTTATTTTGAATGAATGGCCGCGCTGTATGGTTAATGACGCGCGCGCCATCGTCACGGCGACAGGCCGTGAACGCGGTATTAAGCGGACAAACTCTAATCTTGACCCGGACGTCGTGGGGGAACGGTTGGCAATGCCCGAGCCGCGCAAGATCTTCCGGATCGAAGAGACGGCTGCGTCGCGGCTCGCCAACGGCGTCGCGGACGCGCAGGCGCCGCTGCGTCACGCCGAACTGATGGGCGAGCTTACCGCGTTGCGCGCGCTGCTCGCGCAGCCGGTGCCGCGGCAACCGAACAAGACCGAAACCCCGCGTCACGCCGAGACTGAGCGCCTGACGAGCGAGCTCAATCTCATTGCCGGCGCGATCCGCGGCAGCGCGCTTTTGCGCAACGGCGGATCGAGCGGCAACGCGCCGCCGGTGACGCGCATCGGCCACGAGCTCGAAGAGGTGGTGAACAGCTCCGAGCAGGCGACGCAGCGGGTTCTGGCGGCGGCCGAGGAGATCGATCAGGTGGCGAAGGATCTGTCGGCGACGCTGACCGGCAAGTACGAGCACGGGCTCACCCAGGACATCCAGGATCTCGTGATCCGCATTTTCGAAGCCTGCAATTTCCAGGATCTCGCCGGCCAGCGCATCACCAAGGTGCTGTCGATCCTCAATTTCATCGAGGATCATGTCACCCGCATGCTCGAAGAGATCAAGAATCCGGCGGCGGCGCGGCACGGCGGCGCGCACTATCTGCACGGCCCGCGGCTCGACAGCGATCAAGGCCATATCACGCAGGCCGAGATCGACGTGCTGTTCGGTCGCTAGGCCGCGCACTCATAAATCAAGCTGTTGCTGCGTCCGTTTTGTGTCCGCTCTTCATCCGATCGTGTTGCAAAACTCAAAAACGAGCTGACGGCAAAATCTCGCTGCGCACCCGTCGAAGCCAGTATTTGGCAATCCAATGCCTTGTAGAGAGCTTACGAAAGCTGCCGGTTGGAAATTGGATCGATCATGTGACCCCCCACATAATTTTTGGGTGGGCGCACCAGCGGCTCTGGGAAATTTTGTTGGTTCGCAAAAGCAGAGTTTTGCAACACAATCCATCCCAAAGCAAACATTCGCCGGCCGATTACCCCATATTTGGGCCACAAGCGGACATTCCATCGGCGTCCCGGCGGACTGTGAAGTTCGTCATACGTGACGGAAATTAGTGATCAATTTTATACAGATTCATCCTCAGTATAAATCGTAGGATCGAAGGTTGGGACAATCTCCGGATTGCCCCAACTGGCACTCGGCCGAAGTCTTTATTTTGCAGCACGGAAATACCTCGCGGGGGCTTAATGCACGGAACCAGCTTCAGGGAACAATTCGCCGCCATCAGTGATGCGTGGGCACTCGCTCAGGGCATTGTCGACACCGTCCGCGAGCCCGTTCTTGTACTCGACAAAAACCTGCGCGTGATCGCCGCGAGTCGCTCCTTCTATTCGGCATTCAAGGTCAGCCCCGAGGACACCAACGGCAGACTTCTTTACGCGTTGGGCGATGGACAATGGGATATTCCCAAGCTTCGAGTGCTGCTGGAAAAAATTATTCCCGAGCAGGGCGTGATGGAGGGCTATGAAGTCGAGCATGAGTTCCTTGGCCTCGGATCACGCACGATATGCTTGAACGCCCGCCAAGTGTTCTACGAGGGCGGCGCCGGCACGACCATTCTGCTCGGCATGGAGGATGTCACTGAGCGGCGGAACTTGGAGCGCGAAAAGGACGACTTGTTGCGACAGAAAGATACGTTGCTTGAGGAACTGCAGCACCGAATTGCCAATAGCTTGCAGATCATCGCAAGCATCATTCTGATGAAGGCGCGCGCGGTGCAGTCGGAAGAGACGCGTTTTCATCTGGAAGACGCGCACAAGCGTGTCTTGTCGATTGCTGCCGTACAGAAACAGCTGCATGCATCGGCGACAACCGGAGCAATCGAAATTGCGCCTTATCTGTCAAAGTTGTGCGAGAGCCTTGCGCACTCGATGATTGGCGGCACCCGGCCAATCTCGCTGAAAGTGGTTGGTGAGGGAGGGAGCGCTACGTCCCGCCAGGCTGAGAGTCTTGGCTTGATCGTGACTGAACTCGTCATGAATGCGCTCAAGCATGCCTTCCCCGACGATAAGACCAAAGGCCAGATCATCGTCGCATATGACATGATCGGAACGAATTGGAAGCTTTCGATCTCTGACACTGGGATTGGTAAGCCGGACGGCGGCTTCGCCCAAGGAAAGTCCGGACTTGGCACCGGTATCGTCAAGGCGCTGGCGCATCAGCTCGATGCTCAGGTCGAAACTTTCGCAGGCCCTAAGGGCACGACCGTGTCGATTACTCACGCCACTTTCCCGACGAAGGTCGTCCAAGCCGCGTAAATGGCGTTAACCGGCAGGACAGGGATGTGCTTTATGGTGTTCTCGGACGGTCGAATAAATTGTGGAACGATTGTGATCAGAGTTTGTTGTTGCCAGTGACCGAAATCCTCCCCAACGCCCTTATTGTGGTCGTCGACGACGATGTATTCGAGCGATTGGGCGCATCCAGCATGTTTTTGGATGCAGGATACCGGGTGCTCGAAGCCGAAAATGCCGACGAGGCTCTACTATTCTTCGAAACAAATGCCAACATTAGGCTGCTTTTCACGGACGTAAGCATGCCCGGATCAATGAGCGGGTCAGATTTGGCCCACCATGTTGCCGAGCGATGGCCCAGCGTCGGCATCATCATGGCGTCGGGCCGGCCACGACCTCACCAACTCCCATTGAGCATGCTGTTTCATGACAAGCCCTATGAGCCGGCAGCCGTGCTCCGGCAGGCAAGAGAAATGACGACTCAACTCGGGTAAGCCGTTGACTGATTGGCCGCAGCGACGGCCTTTTTCCTTGCGCTCGACCTTATGTCCGATGGCTGCCTAGGGTCACGAGCGACCGAATGAAGCCACCGGTTTCGAGTCCGCTTGTTCCCAAACGGCCGATTAGAGAAGCAGACATTCCCTGCGCGTTCTTGAGTCCACGCCCTAGCTCCGGATCGCGGCGAAGCAGATCATCGACACCACGGCGAAAGCGGCAACGAGCGCGAGCCCGGTGGCGTCCGAGCCGCGCTCGGCGACATAGGCCAGCACCACCGGCGCCACCGCCTGCACCACCAGGAACGGCCCGCCGATGCGGCCGACCAGCCGCCCATAGCCGGATGCACCGAACAGCGACAGCGGCACGGTGCCGCGCGCAATGGTCATCAGTCCGTTCGCCATGCCGTACATCAAGGCAAAGGCGGCGGCGACGATGGCGGAAAACGGCGTCACTGCCAGCAGCGCAAAGGCCGCGACCAGGAGCGCGATGGAGAAGCGCGCGATCGCCAGCGGCGGCAAATTGCGCGCCAAGGTCAATTCGCAAATCCGCGCCAAGACCTGCGCCGGCCCGAACAGCATGCCGATCGCGACCACCGTCGCCGGCGTCAAGCCGAAGCGCTCGAAGATCGCCAGCATATGTGCCGACAGCGCCGACGGCACGAAGGCGTAGGACGCAAACGCCGTGGCGACGAGTACGAAGACAAGTCCATGCGGCGCGAGCTTCGGCTTTGCCGCCGGCGCCTCCGGCACGGCTGTCGCTGCTGTCGCCGGATGCGCCGCATGCTGGCGCGGCAGCGCAAATGCGTGCAGCGGCGCCGCGACCGCGGCAAGCAGTGCCGCATAGACGAGGTAGGTGCCGCGCCAGCCGGCCTTGTCGATGAGGAATTGCGTTGCCGGCCAGCTCACGGTCGAGGCAAAGCCGCCGGCGAGCGTCAGTGTGGTGATCGGTGCCCGCGCCGCCGCGCCGAAGATACGCCCGAGGGTGGCGAAGGCCGGATCGTAGAGCGACGCCGCCATGGCGACGCCAAGCACCGTCCAGACCGCAAAATAGGCGGCGGCGTTCGGCGCGACGACCAGGCCGGCAAGCCCGACCGCCCCAATCAGCGAGCCACACGGCATCACGACGTGCCCGCCAAGCCGATCGATCATTGAGCCGACATAGCGCGACGCCAGGCCGCCGACGAACAGGCCGAGCGAGAAGCCCAACATAGCGAACGTCCGTGACCAGCCGTGATCGTGAGCGATCAGCGGCACGGTCAGCACCGGCGGATAAAATAGCGCGCCCCACGCCAGGATTTGCGTAACGCCAAGCACGCTGACGGCGCGCCAAGGTCCAGTGATGAAGTCGCGGGGGCTGGGCATTTAACTGCACTGTCATTCCGGATTGCCGCGAAGCGGCAAGTCCGGAATCCATAGTCACAGGTCAGCGAATATGGATTCCGGGCTCCTGGCTTCCGCCTTCGCGCTCCGCGCTTCGGCGGACTCAAACCCTCCGAAGCTCGCGGAGCGGGCGTAGGAGGGTCGCTCGGCCCCGGAATGACGAGACCTACTGCGGCTTGATCGGCTTGCCGCCGGCGGCGCGCGGGGCGGCGCCTTCCGGCGCGCAACGCACATAGACGCCAGTGCCGTAGCGGCCTGCGATCTCCGGATCCATCCAGCGCAGCACCATAGTGCGGCCGTCGAACGATACGATCTCGCGGTCCTGTGGCCCACCGGCATCGCCGGGCGGACCGATGAAGTTCTTGCCGCTCGTGCTGCCCTTGAGTTGCAGCTCCTGCAATTCGGCGCTGTCGGCGAGGTACATCATGACGCCGCCGTTCGGCCCGCGATTGATCAGCACCGGCTGTCCGCATTGGGCACGCGCCGCCGCCGCGGTGCGGGCGAGATCGGCGTCGTTGTGATAGGCGCCATAGCCCCAGCGGCCGACCAGTTCTTCTGGCTTGTAAGAGGATGGCAGCGAGGGTGCGGTCTGTGGCACCGGCGCCTGCGTCTCAATGGGCGGCGTATTGGTGGTGCAGCCAGCGAGCACGATCGCCCCCAAGCTCACGACACCTGCAAGCAACCGGAGATCGCGGAGCGACGCTCTCATGAATGGCTCCCCTCAAAACCCAAAACTAAACCGGCACAGCCTGGCGCGTCCGGCCCCCACCAATGTCCCGGTTCTACCGCTTGGTTCTTTCCACTTCCTTGCGGACCTGCCCTCATGCGGTAAGCCTTAAGGCCCGGATTTGGCGACATGTGGGCCTGAGCGCCTCTTGGAACCGTTGCGCCCGGCGCCCGCGGGACCTGACGCTGCGGCCCGCTTGGCGCCCGGCGCTGGCGCTTTCCGCGGATCGATCGGCGGCGGGCCCTTGATGATGCTCAGCGCGCGGATCTGCTCGGGATCGTCGAAATCAAGATCGGCGCGCAGCCCAGCGGCATGGATGCCGGCGATGGCGCAGATGTCGTCGAGCTCATTGGAGTCGCCGGTGACGCCGGCGGCGCCGATGACCTCGCCGTTGCGGTCGCGGATGAGCTGGCCGCCGCCTTCGAGGAACAGCGGATAATCGGCGAGGTTCTCGATCGATTGCATGAACAGCGGTTTCTCGTTCGCCTTCTGCAAGACGAGCTTCGAAGGCCGCCCGAGCGCCAGCGACGCATAGGCCTTGCCGTAGCAGACCTCGAAGCGGAGCATCGAGGCGCCGTCCTGTTTCTGGAACGCCTTCACCCGGCCTCCGACATCGAGAATGATTGCGCTCATCGGCCGGCAGCGCTGTTTCTTCGCCGCCGCGAACGTCGCCGCAATGATGGTGTTGGCCTGTTCGAGGCTGAGCGCGCGCATTCCTTGATTGTCCCTCCGGCTCTCTTGCGAGAATAGCAGCATCCGGCTGGCGCATGCGAACCCCTCTCCCCAGCGGAGTGAGCGGGCTCTGATGGAGAGGCCGCAAGCCCCTCACTCCTCCCTATCCCCCTTGCAGAGAGGGAGAAGAAGACCGCCGCAGCTTGACAGTGCCCAGGCGAGACCCTATTTCCCGGTAGCTCGCTGGCACTCAGTCGGTGAGACTGCCAATACTCTGGAAAACATCAACTTTCTGTCAAACGCCAATGCCGCACCGAAGCGGCCGAGAGGGTGAACATGGCGAAGCTGAAGTTCCGGCCCCTGCATGACCGGGTGGTCGTCAAGCGTGTCGACGCCGAGGAAAAGACCAAGGGCGGCATCATTATTCCCGACACCGCGAAGGAAAAGCCGCAGGAGGGCGAGATTGTCGCAGTAGGCCCCGGCGGCCGCGACGAGAATGGCAAGCTCATTGCGATGGGTGTCAAGGCCGGCGACCGCGTGCTGTTCGGCAAATGGTCGGGCACCGAGGTCAAGCTCGACGGCGACGAGCTCCTGATCATGAAGGAGTCCGACATCATGGGCGTGGTCGCCTGAAGCGTCATGGCCGGACCTGTTCCGGCCATCTCGATTGCAGTGGCACAACAGTGCCCAACGCAGCGAGATCGCCGGGACAAGCCCGGCGATGACGCAGTGAAAACCGAATACGAAACACCAAGGAGCAAACTAAAATGGCCGCGAAAGACGTAAGATTTTCCACCGATGCGCGCGACAAGATGTTGCGCGGCGTCGACATTCTCGCCAATGCCGTGAAAGTGACGCTCGGCCCCAAGGGCCGCAACGTCATCCTCGATAAATCATACGGCGCACCCCGCATCACCAAGGACGGCGTCACCGTCGCCAAGGAGATCGAGCTCGACGACAAGTTCGAGAACATGGGCGCGCAGATGGTGCGTGAGGTGGCGCAGAAAACCAACGACCAGGCCGGCGACGGCACCACGACCGCAACGGTGCTCGCGGCCACCATCGTCAGGGAAGGCGTCAAGTCGGTCGCCGCCGGGATGAACCCGATGGATCTCAAGCGCGGCATCGACCTCGCCGTCACCGCCGTCGTCGCCGACATCAAGAAGCGGGCGAAGAAGGTCAGCTCATCCGCCGAAATCGCCCAGGTCGGCACCATCTCGTCGAACGGCGACGCGACGATCGGCAAGATGATCGCCAACGCGATGCAAAAGGTCGGCAACGAGGGCGTCATCACGGTCGAGGAGGCCAAGGCCCTCGAGACCGACGTCGAGATCGTCGAGGGCATGCAGTTCGACCGCGGCTATCTGTCGCCCTACTTCATCACCAATGCCGAGAAGATGGTGGCCGAGCTCGAGGACGCTTACGTGCTGCTGCACGAGAAGAAGCTCTCCCAACTCCAGTCCATGCTCCCGGTGCTCGAAGCGGTGGTGCAGTCGGGTAAGCCGCTGCTCATCATCGCCGAGGACCTCGAAGGCGAGGCGCTGGCGACCCTCGTCGTCAACAAGCTGCGCGGCGGATTAAAGGTCGCCGCCGTGAAGGCGCCCGGTTTCGGCGATCGCCGCAAGGCGATGCTCGAGGACATCGCGATCCTCACCGGCGGCCAGCTCATCGCCGAGGATCTCGGCATCAAGCTGGAGAACGTGACGCCGGCGATGCTCGGCCGCGCCAAGAAGATCGTGATCGAGAAGGAAAAGACCACGATCATCGACGGCGCCGGCAAGAAGAAGGAGATCGAGGCGCGCGTCGGCCAGATCAAGGCGCAGATCGAGGAGACCACCTCGGACTACGATCGCGAAAAGCTGCAAGAGCGGCTGGCGAAACTCGCCGGCGGCGTCGCGGTGATCCGCGTCGGTGGCGCCACCGAGATCGAGGTCAAGGAGAAGAAGGATCGCGTCGAGGACGCGCTCAACGCCACCCGCGCCGCGGTCGAGGAAGGCATCGTGCCGGGCGGCGGCGTCGCGCTGCTTCGCGCCAAGAAGGCGATCGGCAAGCTTTCGAACGACAATGCCGACGTGCAAGCCGGCATCAATATCGTGCTGAAAGCGATCGAGACCCCGCTGCGCCAGATCGCCGAGAATTCCGGCGTCGAGGGCTCGATCGTGGTCAACAGGATTCTCGAGAACAAATCGGAGACCTACGGCTTCGACGCCCAGACCGAGGAATATGTCGACATGCTCGACAAGGGCATCGTCGATCCGGCCAAGGTGGTGCGCGCCGCGTTGCAAGACGCAGCCTCCGTCGCCGGCCTCCTGGTCACGACCGAGGCCATGGTCGCCGAAACGCCGAAGGATCAGCCTGCCATGCCGGCGATGCCGGGCGGTGGCGGCGGCATGGGCGGGATGGGCTTCTGATCCGAGCCACATATCGAACGACAAAGGGCGCGGCCAAGGCCGCGCCCTTTTTGTTGGAAACGCCGCTAATCAGTCTCGCGCGACTCAGCGACAACGCTGTCCGCGGCCGGGACGTCGCACAGGGTCAGCTCGGTCTGTAGCTTTTTCGCTTCCGCCTCCATTCCCATCCAGCGCAGTTTGCGAATCATTTTGACGAGCTCGTTCGATGCGCGTTGCGCTGCCGAGCGGTCAGGAGGTTTTTGTTGTACCGGCCGCGTTGCCATGGACGTTCCCCCATATGCTTTCGATGCGCCATGGCTCACGATGAACGGGCATCGCCATGGCTGCATCGTTGTCACCCTGGCAGACTCGGCAACGATCCGAACAATACGATGCGGATAGGCCGGCGAAATGCGTAAGCCAGGGACCGACGGAGCCAGTCAAGAGGCTTTCTTGAACGCCTGGTTGACGCCGCGCGCGAACGGCTCGGCGCCTTCGCCGGCGATCTTCTGTCCGAGCGCCGTCAGCTCCTTGGTCTGTTCGCTCAGCATCTCGAACTGTTTGCGGGCGTGCGTCGCCCACAACTCGGCGATATCGGACGGCGTCTTCGCGGTCGCAATTTGGAGTGCAAAATCGAAAACCGCCTCGGTGTTGGCCCGAGCCGCGCCGATCATCTTGACGTTAAAGTCCCGGATATTTTCGACCGTAGCCGCGTAGCTTTGTTCCACCGCCGCTTTGCCTTTCTCAAGGCTCTCGTTGGCAAACGCCGCGCTCTTGTCGGCAAACTTCTTGCTCTGCTCGTGTTCGCTCATCGGACTCATCGTGTTTTCCTTTGAATTAGCTGTGAATCTTTTTCGTACGCGCGCAACCTAAGGTCGCGCGCGTGGCCGATCTGCGGGCGCCGTCGGCGCCCGCAATGCAAGCCAAGATCAAATTCCAAATTAGAATTGTGCCAGCCGATGGCACCAGTGCTGCCGGTGGGTGAACGGTGACTTCGGCATGTCGCCGTTTCGTGGGCAGCTCGGGCAAGCAGTTGCCTGCCGGTATTAAGTATGTATCGACGCCGAGATCAAAGCACAATGGCGCGTCGAGGCCTTATTTGGCGCAATACACCTTGTTATAGCGCCCTACGACGCTTGAAACCCAGCCGCGCACGAACGCTGCAATCCAGTTCTTAGAGTCCAAACGTCGAGCGAAATACCCAGCCAAGCACAAGCACGATGGCGCATCCGACCACGATAAGCACCGTTTTCCCGCTTGGGTTGCCCGACGACAGACTGTCATTGATTGACGGCGGGCGGGACGTCGTTACCGGCTCGAGTGGCGCATGAGCATCCGTCATCGAAATCTCCTTTGATCGAATAAAATTTTGCTGCTCAATCGTTATATGTATGTTCGACATTCGTTAGGAGTCATTGGCATCGTCAAAGCCCGAGGCGGAGTTAGTCCACTTATCCACCGCCGATTCAGAGTGAGCTATTTTATACAGCCGCGGGAAAGCGCCGGGCTCAAAGTCACAATGCATTGCGCTTTTCTGTGCCCCCAACCCCCAAAGCGCCTGTGCGTGTATGTATGCGTGCGCGTGTATTAAGATCCCGGCTGTGCCCACATGGCCGGGATCTTTTCACGGGCCGCTTTCGTTCTTGAAGGCTTTCGGCGTTATTATCGTTCCCGCATCCACCCGCTACATGTGGAATTGGAAATAGGCGTAGGCGAGCAGGCAGGCGATGCCGACAGCGATCAATAGCAATTTTGGTACGCGCATTATCGCTTCTCGTCACGCGGCTTTGTGCGCGCTAGTGCCGTAAGGATTTCGTCAAATGCGTCGGACGATCGATCCGCGCCGACTTCCCGAGCGGCTTGCTTGAACCGCTCGGATTGCCGTTTGTCCTTTATCTTCGGCTTCTTTTTTTGCTTTTCGCCGAGTTTTCCCATAGGGCCGCTTGAATTGCTTTGAGGAGTCATCGCGACTCACCCCTCAACCGCAAATATAGGGGGTGGGTACGGGAACGATAATAACGCCAGGCTTCCAGAACTTCCACACCATCCCCGATCTCCCAAAGCCCCGCCGCGCCAGATCGCCGAGAATTCCGGCATCGAGGGGCTCGATCGTGCGGCGAAAGAGGTCGCGCGTGACCCCACGCAGAGCGTCCCGCATGGTCGGCTCGCCATGACGTAAACCAAGTAACGTCTGATCCCAAACGTCACCATGGATTGCCGGGTCACATCCGGCAATGGCGACGCGAGAACGAAATCATTTCACCTTTCCCCGCGTGCGGGGAGAGGTCGAGCGGAGCGAGGGTGAGGGGGCGCTTCCGCGATACTGAGCTTTGTCGAAATTTTCGGAGCCCAGCGGATAGGCCCCCTCACCCCTCCCTCTCCCCGCACGCAGGGAGAGGGAGAACGAATCAATTCGTCATCAGGCGGAAGCGCAGCGTGGTGGCGCCGGTGAGCTCGATGATGTCGCCGTTGCGCCGCCAGTTCGTGGCCTGGGTGAGCGCCGTGATCAGATCCTGGTCGATGCTTTCGCGCTCCGGCGTGCATTGCGCCGGCCGCGCTGCACCCGGAACGATGGTGATGGTGCCGTCGCCGCCCACCGTCGCCTGGGCCTGCACGCTGGTGCACCACAGGTCGATCGAGGTCGCGCCGTTGTCGTCGATCTCCAGCATCGGCAGGCGCTTTGAGCCCTGCATCGGCGCGGCATCGAGCAGCAGTTCGCTGCCGAACGGGAACTCGGCGTTGGCGGCAACGGCGGGAAGCCCGCCGAGCACACCAGCGGCGAGCCAGCAGGCGCACAGCCAGCGCAGCATCGGGGTCTCCGGGTGGGTTGGAGAGAAGAAGCGTGAATAGCGAGTAGCCAATGGTGAAGAGAAACGCCGAGGGGGAATGCGAATGGCGAATAGAGGAATTTTTCCGCTATTCGCCACTGCCCGAGTCGCTATCCGCGCGGTCTTACGCCGCTTTCGGCAGGTCGGCGATGCCCGGAAAGAACAGATAGCAGGCCACCCCGATCAGCACGAGATAAACCAGCAGCACGAGGGTCCAGCCGAAATTGTGGCGGATTACCTCGCCCTCGTTGCGGACGAACTCGCTGGTCGACACACCGACGCTCGCGGTCTGCGGCGCAATCGGCTTGCCGATCTCGGCGCCGACCGAGTTCATCGTCGGCAATAGCATCAGCGGGAAACCGAGCAGTTGCCCGACCAGCGCCTGGAATTTGCCGAACATGGCGTTGGTCGAGGTGTTCGAGCCGGACAGTGCGACGCCGATGAAGCCGAGTAGCGGCGCAACGACGATGAAGTAAGGCCCGAGCACGGAGAAGGCCTTGGCGAGCGAGCCGGCCATGCCTGAGAAGTTGAAGACATAGGCGAGGCCGAAGATGAACACGCCGACCAGGCAAGCGCCCCACATCTGCGACCAGGTCGTCCGCCAGATCTGGGCGAGCTGCGTCCCGGTGACCCGCAGCAACAGCGCCACGATGATAAACGATGCGAGGATCGCCGAGCCGCCGACGAACGGCGTCCAGTTGAAGATCGCGGCAATGGTCGCGCCGGGTGCAATCGATGACGCGGCGTTGACCTGCAGATGCAGCCCGATGATGCCGGGCAGCTTCGACCACGGCCCGGTCCAGGCGACGACCACCGCGATCAGCACCAGGATCGGCAGCCAGCCTTGGAACACTTCACCGGCCGACATGCCGTGACCCTCGGCTTGGGCTTCCTGCGCCGCACTGATCGGTACGCCGCCATAGCCGAGCGTGCGCGCCGGCCGCCATACCTTGAGCAGGATCAGCAGACAGCCGAAGCAGACGATAGCGCCGATCACGTCGGGCAGATACGGCCCGAGATAGATTGAGGTCGGCAATTGGCCGGCGATGTAACCGAGCGAGCCGACAATGGCGAGCGGCCACGCTTCCTTCATGCCCTGCCTGCCGCTGACGAGATAGAGCAGGATCCACGGCGGCAGCAAAGCGAGGATGGCGACGATCTTGCCGACCGAGCCGGCGAGAGCCAAGAGCGGCATGCCGGTCACCGCGGCGAGCGCGATGATCGGAGCGCCGAGCGCGCCGTAGGACACCGGCGCGTTGTTGGCGATCGCCGCAACGCGGATTGCGTCGAGCGCCGGAATGCCGAGCGTGATCAGAATTGGCGCGACGAAGGCCCACGGATAGCCGAAGCCGACTAGGCCTTCGAGCAGCGCACCGAACGCCCAGGCGAACAGGATGGTCTGCACCCGCACATCGCGGGTCCCCTGCTGGATCAGCCAGCGCCGCAGCTTGTCGAACGCTCCGGTGGTGACCAGGGTGTTGAACAGCATCACTCCCCAAAACGTGATCCAGTCGACGTTCCATACACCGGTCGCGGAGCCGTAAAGATAGGCGCGCAACCCGTCGTCGAGCGGCATCTGCCAGACCCACAGCCCGAGCAGGAACGTGACAATCGAGCCGATCAGCACCGCAAGCCACGCCGACATGCGCAAGCCCGCGAGCAGAAACAGCAGCAGGACGACCGGAATGAGCGCGACCAACCAAGTCAGAAACAAGTTTCCAGTCGGATCGAGAATTTGCGTGAACATGGACAGTCCCTCCCAGCTAGGACTCGAAAACCGTTCTTATTTTTCCGCCGTCCGTTGGCCGGACGCGCGGCGAGCAAGCATGCCCTTTTCCGTGACGCGATGAAAGCCGGATTTGCCGTCACCTGCCCGTCTCAGCGGGTTCCATGGCAATCGCGATCGGGCGATCGGCACGGTCTATCGTGCGCGGCCGAGCGCTTTGTGATATTGCAACGCACCATCGCAGCCTGGGCGATTGCATCGAGTGAAACAGCGTCAGTGCGCGCCAATTGTTCGGCACTGCACCGCGCCCGTCCCTGCCATGTCGGAGGTCCTTCGTGAAACGTCTTGCCTCGTCGCTCGCCGTCATCTGGCGGCTGTCCATACCTTACTTCCGTTCCGAAGATCGCTGGGCGGGGCGGCTTTTGCTCGGCGCGGTGATCGCGATCGAGCTTTCGATCGTCGCCATCACCGTGATCTTGAACGATTGGTACAATCGCTTTTACAACACGCTGCAAGACCGCAACTGGACTGCGTTCGTCAGCGCCATCCTGTTTTTCTGCGTTATCGCTGCAATCTATACGGTGCTCGCGGTCTATCAGAATTACCTCAATCTTTGGCTGCAAATCCGCTGGCGGCGCTGGATGACGCAGACCTATCTGCGGCAGTGGCTCAACACAGCGAACCACTATCGCATGCAGCTTCTCGGCGATGCCGCCGACAACCCCGATCAGCGTATCGCCGATGATCTGCAAATGTTCGTGCAAAGCACGCTGTCGATCGGCATCGGGTTGCTCAGCGCCGGCGTGACGCTCTGCTCCTTCGTCTTTATTCTCTGGAATCTGTCCAGCCAAGCGCCGCTGCATCTATTCGGCCTGCCGTTTGCGATTCCGGGCTATCTGGTCTGGGCGGCGCTGATCTATGCGGTGATCGGCACGTGGCTGACGCATCTGATCGGCTGGCCGCTCATTCCGCTGAATTTCCGGCAGCAGCGCTTCGAAGCCGACTTCCGCTACAATCTGGTGCGCTCACGCGAGAATGCCGAACAGATCGCATCGCTGCGCGGCGAGCCGGCCGAGCGCGAGCGTCACCTCGACCGCTTCGGCCTCGTGGTGTCGAACTGGATCGCCATCATGCAGCGGCAGAAGAAGCTGACCTTCTTCACCCAGAGCTATTCGCAAGCCTCGGTGATCTTTCCCTATGTGATGGTGAGCCCGGCTTATTTTTCGGGCTCGATGCAGCTCGGCGGCCTGATGCAGACGGCGTCGGCCTTCAACAGCGTGCAGGGCGCGCTGTCCTATATCGTCACCGCCTATCGTTCGATCGCCGAATATCAGGCGGTGGTCGCGCGATTGGCGGGCTTCGAGAGCGCGATCGAGGCCGGCCGCGCCGCGGCGCTGACCCAGCCCGCGATCGAGGTTTTGCCGCGCGACGGCGCCGGCGCGATCACGATCGACCACCTTGCCATCCGGCTGCCGAACGGCACACCGCTGGTCAATGCCGAGCGCCTCGACTTGCCGTCGGGCGACCGCGTTCTGGTCACCGGACCGTCGGGCGCGGGCAAATCGACGCTGTTCCGCGCCATCGCCGGAATCTGGCCGTTCGGATCGGGACACGTCACCGTGCCGGCTGACGCCAAGGTCATGCTGGTGCCGCAGCGGCCGTATTTTCCGGTGGCGACGCTCGCCGCCGCCATCACCTATCCGGCGCGAGCCGGCACGTTCGACGACGCCCACCTCGCCGAAGTGCTCACCGCCGTTGGCTTGCCGCACCTCGCCACGCGTCTCAATGAAGAGGGCCACTGGAACCGGACGCTGTCGCTTGGCGAACAGCAACGGCTCGCCGTCGCGCGGGCTCTACTTTATGCGCCGGATTATCTCCTGCTCGACGAGGCTACGGCGTCGCTCGACGAGCCGGCCGAAGCAATGCTGTATCGCGTGCTGCAAGACCGGCTCAAAGGCGCGGCAATCGTCTCCATCGGCCATCGCTCGACGCTCGGCGCTTTCCACCGCCGCCGCGTCGCGCTCATTGCCGACCAGGCCATCCATCAGGTGCGTGACGTACCGCTCGCTTCGGCAGCCGAGTAACTCGGGAGCGCCGATCTGCCACCTTGTCATTGCGAGGAGCGAAGCGACGACCCGCCTTCGCTCGCTCCGCGAGCTACGGAGGGTTTGAGTCCACCGAAGCGCGGAGCGCGTAGGTGGAAGCAATCCAGAAGCCGTACTGCCGTCTGGATTGCTTCGCGGAGCCTGTCATCGGGACGCGCGACTTCGCGCGGTCCCGTTGGCTCGCAATGACGAGGCAAAAATAAAAAGCCGGCGGCGTTTCCGCCACCGGCCGTAACTGTTTGCGAGTTTGACCGATGCTTTACTTCAGGTTGGAAGCGAAGTCGACCGTAGCAGAGAGTTTCGCGACGAAGGACGCGCTGCACCAGTTGGTGCCGAGACCACCCGGGTTTTGCGCAGTGATGTTGCCGGGAGAGAACGTCGCGTTCTGTGCGCTGGTGAACACGTTGCACTCAGCCTTGCTGAGGTTGGTGTCGTAGTAGCGCAGATCGAGGGTCAGCACCTTCCAGGTAAAGCCCACGCCAAGATCCCAGGTGGTGTAGCTGGTGTATTTCACGCCATTCTGGAACTGACTGCCGAGTCCGGGAGGTGCGACGCCCGTGCCGTAGAAGAGGTCGCTGGTGCCGAGATCCCAGTAGCCGAGGTCACCGGAGACATACATGCCAAGACCAGTGGTGCTCGGGAACAGCGTGCTCGGAGCCGTCCAGGTGACGTTACCGGTGGAGAACCAGCCCCAAGCGCCGGTGTTCACGACTGACGGCGAGTAATATTCTTGGACGCCGACCGCCCACTGATCGTTGATCGTGTAGGTCGCCTTGCCATAGACTTCCCAGAAGCTCTCGTTTGCCTTGACGACGTTAAAGACGCCCGGAGGATACGGATTCGAGTGAGGGACGGCTGGTCCAAACGTAGCGCCCTTGCAAACACCAACAGTACCAGGGGGCTGCGGGTTCGGCAGGCCAAAGCACTCACCGCCCGGATACCAGTAGTACCAGGCGCCGAAATCAAGCGCGAGCTTGTCGAAGGTCGGGCGGATGCCGCCGTAGAAGTCGATCTCGGCCGCGGCGGCATTGGGGAAGTCGATGCTCTCGCCGGAGATGCCGCTGTAAAGCTGCCACATCGGATTGACGGTGTAGCGCAGCTCGAAGCCGGCTTGCGTCGACGGCTTGTGATTCGATTGGGTGATGCCGCGGAAATTATAGTCGTTCATCAGCGCCGCGGTGACAACCACATCCCAAGGATTAGGTGGGGCTGCCGCAGCCGGTGGAGCCTTCACGGCCATGTCGGCCGCCATGACGGAGGAGGACGCCAGTCCAGCCGCCAGAACCAAGGAGAAAGCCACTCTTTTCATCTTCAGCCCCTTTTTCCCCTGTACGCGGACGGCGACTTTCGCCAGGACCGGGTACAGCACCGAATTTCTGTCAATGTGAGTGTCCACGTGACATGGCCGAATACTTCAGAAAACGGGGGTTCCAGCCAAGTCTAAAACGGCGGCAAATGCTGCCTTTTTATGCGATTCCGGGAGTTTTTAAGACTTTGTCAGGGAGTGTGGCGCGGCGGATACACTTTTTGGATGTTTTGCCGGACTTGGCTGGACATGGCTGGACTTGGCTGGACTTGGCTGTGGATAGTCTGCCGCAAAACTTCTGATCGGGGATAGACTGAAGGCCAATCAAAGCCGCCAACGGACCCTTCGCCGCATCCGCGGGACCGCCGCGCCTTGTCTTTTCCCGCTATGATCTCAATTAAGTAACGAAGGCCACGGAGATCGCGTCATGAAGGCAGTCGTCGACGGCCAGGTGGTTGCGCAAAGCAACGATGTCATTGATTGCAAGGGCTATCAGTATTTCCCGCCCGCTGCGGTGCGCATGGACTGGCTGGAAAAGACTGAAAAAACTGCGGACGACCGGGCCTGTCCGCATGGCGTGCAGTTCTACGACGTCGTCGTGGCCGGCAAGCGGCACCCGCGCGCCGCGTGGTCCTACGAGGCGCCGCGCCCCGACATGAAGGCAGTCGGCGGCCGATTCGGCTTCTGGCAGGACGTCGAAGTCGTTTGAATTTGACCGACCGAGCCCGCTTTGGTCAGACATTAACCTTCTATCGGCAAATCCCGTACGCGAATTCGGCCCTCGTCGAGAATGACGACGCTGCCGAGCATGAGTGGCTCTTCGAGAATTGCCAAGTTGCGCGACAGAAGCGCCACTTGCCGTTCGGGCCTGCGGCCGGTCGCCCGCCTGAATAGGATAACCGAGGGTTTACGCGCCCTACTCAGAGCCAGCAGCGTTCCAAAATCGGTATCGGCTGACACAAGGATTCGATCTTGATCCTTGGCGGCGGCAAAAATGACTTCATCATCAGCCGATTGCAGTCCATGATCGCGCACATGGGCTGCATCGTGCCCAAGTTTGCGCAAGCCCTCCGCTACAAGCGGCGAAAGAGCATTGTCGATCAGGAATTTCACGAAGCGGCGAGCGGCAACTCGCGTTCACGGAGCGCCTGAGCCGCGTAACGTAGCGCCTCGTGAATGTCGTCACGTTCGAGATCAGGATAGGCGGCGAGGATCTCAGCCTCGGTCATGCCATCGGCGAACATCCCAACAATCGTCGCGACCGGGATACGCAATTCTCGAATGCAGGGCATGCCGCCCATTTGATTTGGATTCACGCTGATGCGGGTGAATGTCATCCTTGCTATTATGCCTGACGGGCAGCCGACAAACCAGCGCCCGTTACTAGCGCCGCCAAATTAAGTAACTGGCGGATTACACTCACCTATTGATGCTCAGATACTCATGCCGCCGCCTTCTTGCGGTTGGCCTCGAGCCGGGCGTCAACCAGCGCCACCTGCGCGTCGATCGCCGCATTGCTCAAACCCTTCTGCTTGGCAATGAGCTGAACGAGCTTGTCGGCGCGTTCGATGTTGGGCGCGCCGTTCTGCAGCGCGCGCGCCGCCGAAGCCGGACGCGTTAGCGACTGCGCGGCGGCTGCGTATTTCTCGAACGGCACGAGGTCTTCCGGCTTGGCGCCAAGCTTGACGCAGAGATCGAACACGAAGTTATAGACCGCGCGCGACGTTTCGATGTCGCTGTGCACCGCTTCTTGCGCCGTGCGCATGCCGTCCTTGGTCACGCAGCGATAGTTGCCGGCAAGCAGCATCGCCCACTTGGCGAGCGGCACGAAGATCGAATCGTAAACCTTCAGCTTCACCGGCAGCTCGATCTTGCCTTCGGGTGTGTCGAAGCGCGCCGCGTCAACGTCCTTCTCGAGGTTGCGCAAGATCTGCGTCGATTTGTCGTCGTCGAAGCGGGCGCATTTGAAGTTGGTAGGCAGCGTCACCATGAGTTCATTCGCCTTGCCGTCGGGCGGGCGGATCGCTTGCGGGTCGGGACTGTTCAGCGTGATGGTTTTGGGATCGAACGAATCCCAGACGCTCGGATCGGTATAAGCGGGTTTCAGCGCGTCATAGTTCAGGCCCGGGATGCGTTTGACATAGGGCAGCGGCGGCATGTTCATGATCGACATGCAGGGCACCCGCGATTTTGCCACCGCGTCGAGCAGTTCGCGCACGCCGGGCGAGCGGTATTGCGGCTCCTGCATGCACAGGCCGACGAGGTCATAGGCCTTCGGATCGACGCCGGCGGCGGGACCGGCCGTCACCTTGCCGGGAAGCTTGCGGGACTCCAGCACGACCGGATCCTTGCGGCCGCGCACCGGCAGCCGAACCTTGAAGCCTTCGGCATTGATCAGGTCCGCCTCGGCGGGCAGGCAAACCAGATGAATCGAATGGCCGCCGAACAGCAGTTTTGAGGCGAGCAGCGAGCCATAGGACGCGCCCATCAGCAGGATGTTGTAGGTCGGCATTACGCACCTCCCGGAAAGCGAAACGGCCGGCTGTTACCGGCCTCGGACCGGCGACCGCTCGCCGTCCATCCTTATGTACCGCCGATGCTATTGGCCCCGGCACGCCGATGCAATGCAGTCCGGCGCGCTTAGACGCGGCGCCGGGCAAAGGCCAAGCGCCGCGTCGTCCGAGTGCGCGATACGGCTTAGGTGCTGCTGCCGCTGCCGCCGAAACCCGAGCCTGCGGGCGGCCAGGACGGAGCCGGAGCCGGTGCGGGGGCAGCCGCCGGAGCGGGTGCTGGCATCGCGGACGCGGGCTTCTTCGCCGCCACCTTTGGCTTCGGCGCGGCCTTCTTCGCCTTCTTCTTCGGCGCCGCCTTCTTCGACGACTTCATCATTTTCTTCTTCTTGCGCGCCGGAGCGGCCTTTTTCTTTTTCCCGGACTTCTTCTTCGCCTTTGCCTTCTTCGCCATGATCGACCTCCCGATCCGTTACTACTGGACTTAAGTGGAATCCCGTCTGGCCGTACGCGGCCTGTAGCCCCGCAGGGCGGGTGGACATGGCCCCCCGGTGGCCCAATCGATCAACTCGACCGTATGGACAATTGGAAGTTCCGTGCCCGCTGCGATCTGCGTGATGCAGCCGATATTGCCGGCTGCGATCACATCAGGTCGCATTCTCTCGATAGTCCCGACTTTGCGCTCGCGCAACCTCCTTGCAATGCCGGGCTGAAGAATATTGTAGGTGCCGGCCGAGCCGCAGCACAAATGCCCTTCGGGCACGTCTTTGACCGCGAAGCCAAGCTTGGTGAGCAGCTCCTTCGGTTGCCGTACGACGCGCTGACCGTGCTGCAGCGAGCACGCCGAATGATAGGCAACGGCGAGCCCGGGCGCGTTCCGACCGGCCTTGAGCGGCAGGCCGGCGAGGTATTCCGCGATGTCCTTGGCGAGGCTTGAAACGCGCTTAGCCCTTTCGGCATAGGCCGGATCGGTCCGCAGCATGAAGCCATAGTCCTTCACCGTGGTGCCGCAGCCGGACGTCGTGATCACGATGGCGTCGAGGCCCTCGACCGCGCTCCAGGCATCGATATTGGCCTGCGCCTGCGCCAGCGCCTCGCCCTCGCGGCCCATGTGATGCACCAGCGAGCCGCAGCAGCCCGAGCCGCTTGCCAGCACGACTTCGATGCCGTGCCGCGTCAGCACGCCGATCGCGGCTGAGTTGATCTGCGGCGAAAGCACGTCGTTGACGCAGCCGGCGAGTAACGCGACGCGACCCTGGCGCGGACCTACGGCTGGAATTGTCTGCGCGTCGAGCGGGCGCTGCGGCCCGCGCCAAGGCGCCAAGCGCAGCATCGCGGCGAGCCTGTTGAGTCCGATGACGTCGGCAAGCGGCGCGAACGGCTTGCCAAGCCGCGCGGCATGGAGCGCGAGCCGGAAACGGTGCGGATAAGGCATCAGCCAGGCGAGCGTCGCGCGCAGCAGGCGCTCGCTTAAAGGGCGGCGATAGGTGCGCTCGATATGGACCCGGGCATGATCGACAAGGTGCATGTAGTGCACGCCGGACGGACACGTCGTCATGCAGGCCAGGCAGGACAGACAGCGGTCGATATGGAGAGTGACATCCGCCGTCGCCGGCCGGTCGTGCTCCAGCATGTCCTTGATGAGGTAGATGCGCCCGCGCGGCGAATCGAGCTCGTTGCCGTCGAGCACATAGGTCGGGCAGGTTGCGGTGCAGAAGCCGCAATGCACGCAGGCGCGCAGAATTTTTTCCGACTCCGCGATGTGCGGATCGGCGAGTTGGGCAAGCGTGAATGTCGTTTGCATGGCTACACGCCCGCCCACATGCGTCCGGCGTTGAGCACGCCTTGCGGATCGAAGCTTTGCCGCACCCGCGCCGTGAGTGCGGCGAGCGGCGCAGCCTCGGGCGAAAAGACTTCGACTGCGGCGCGCACCGCGGCCGGCGCACGAATGAGCGTGGCGTGGCCGCCGGCAGCCGCGACGGCAGCGCGCACCTGCGGCGCATGCGCGTCGTTCGAGGGCGGCACTGCAGCCCAAACAAGCCCGCCGGCCCAGTCATAAAGCAGCTCGGCGTCGGCCTGTTCGATGAGCGCGCGGCCGACGTCGGGGCCGCGGGTCGGCGCCGTCGAAATGCGCCACAGATCGCACGCGCCGGCAGGTCCTGCCGCGGCAAACGGCGTCACGTTGCGCACGGCGCGCCAGAATGCGCGCGATGGCGCCTCGCCAAGCGCGCCAAGCGCGCCGAATGGCGCGAGCAGTTTCTCGATTACGCCCTTGCGCTCGACAACCGATGGCGCGACGCCTTCGAGGCGGAACGCCGTCACCGCGGCTTGTGCCGCGGCAGTCTCGGCAATGCGCGCGGCGACGATAGCCGGCAGATGCGCTGCGGCCGAGACATCGGCGTATGAAGCGGTCGCCGCAGTCATCACCTTCCGCGCCGTGACGTCGTCGAGGTCGAGCACAAGCACCGTCGCTTCGGTCTCCGCGCGCGGCAGCGTCTTGATCGTGACGTCGGTCATGGCGGCAAGCGTGCCCCAGGAGCCGGCGAGAAGCTTGCAGACATCGTAGCCGGTGACGTTCTTGACCACGCGCCCGCCGGACTTGAACGTTTCGCCGCGGCCGGAAACCGCCGTGACGCCGAGAAAGTGGTCGCGCGCCGCGCCGACCTTGATGCGCCGCGGCCCGGAAAGGTTTGCCGCCAATACGCCGCCGATGCTGCCTGCGCCGGCGGCGCCGCCGAGCACGGCCGCGTAATCCATCGGCTCAAAGGCAAGCTCCTGGTTGCTTGCGGCGACCAGCGCTTCGATCTCGGCGATCGGCGTGCCGGCCTTCGCCGACAGCACCAGTTCTTCGGGCTCGTAGAGCGTCACGCCGGAAAGTCCGGACAGATCGAGCGTAGCGTCCCATTGCGCGGCACGGCCGATGCCGCGCTTGGTGCCGCGGCCGACGACTTCGAGCGTCTTGCCATCGGCCAGCGCCGAGCGGACCATCTGCTCGACGTCAGCGGCATCGCGGGGTTTGAGGATGTCGGCCATCGGACGTTCGATCATTCGGCCGCGTCGGCCGCAGCCGCGGAACGCGCAAAGACCGGCATGATCTCGCGCGCGAACCGGCGCAGCTGCGCGGCGCCGCCGGCGATGGTGAGCAGGACATAGCCGACGCCGGCGTCGTGCAAGGCTTCGAGCATCGTGCAGATTTCATCAGGCGTGCCGTAAAGCGCGTTTTCCTCGGTGCCGCCGGCTTTGTCGGCGTAGGCGAGCACGTGCGAGCCTGATTTGCGATCCGGCGCGCGCGACACATCGACGGTGCGCTTGGTATAGGCGGCCTGGCGTTTGAGCGCGGCTTGTTTGTCGGCTTCATCCTTGGCGACATAGAGCTGGCGCGCCACCGCGACCTGCATCGGGTCGAAGTGTAGTCCGTGCGCCTGCCGCTCGGCTTTGTAGATGCCGATGCGCTGCGCGAGCTGCTGGGCGCTGGCATATTGATCGAGGATCAGATTGAAGCCGCGCACGGCGGCGCGGCGGATCGAAGGCTCGCTGCCGGCGGCGACCCAAAGCGGCGGATGAGGCTTTTGCGCCGGCGGCGGCTCGACGACGATATCCTCGAAATGCCAGAAGCGGCCGCGATGGGAAAAGCGCTGGCGCGTCGTCCACGCCCGCGTCATCACGTCGATCGCCTCCTGAAAGCGCGCTTCGGCCTCTTCCGGCGCAATCTGGAAACCTTTGAACTCGCTGTGCCGATAGCCTTTGCCGATGCCGAAATCGAACCGGCCGCCGGAGATCAGATCGAGCGTCGCCGCCTGCTCGGCGAGCAGCACCGGATTGTGCCAGGGCAGAACGATAACGGCCGTGCCGAGCCGCAGCGTCTTGGTGCGCATGGCGAGCGCCATCAGCAGCATCAGCGTCGCGGAAACCTGGTTCCAGCCGGTGAAGTGATGCTCGACAGAGAAGCTGGACTTAAAGCCGAGCGCTTCGGCCTCGACGTTGTAATCGAGGTAGTCAATAAAGCCCTGGCCGGTCTCCGGCCCGAGATCGCCGCTGTTGGCCTGCGCTGAACTGAAAAGACCGAATTTCATGACTAATGCTTTTCCAGCGTCTTGCCGTCGGCGAGCGACCGGCGAATCGTCTTTTCAACCTTCGCGTGAGCACACGGCTTCACCAGCTCAGGCATCGCTTGACGAGTCACGCGGCTCGCGGCTTCACTTCCCGATCAATTCGCCGGCCGAGGGCTTGGCGCGTCACCGCCAGATCATACTGCGCCTGAAGATTGATCCAAGATTGTGCATCCGTTCGAAAATAACGCGCCAATCGAAGCGCCGTGTCTGCGGTGATGGCGCGCTTTCCGGCCAAAATACCGGCTATCCGGTTGAGCGGAACGTTGATGTCCTTCGCCAAACGATAAGCACTCAACCTCATAGGCTTGAGAAACTCCGTCCGCAGGAAATCGCCCGGAGGTACTGGCTTCATCGGAGCGCGGCGTGAATCGATCACGTCGGCAAGATCAACCTTGCCTGCATCCAGATCATCGCGGCGAATGCTCATTGCGGCCTCTCAATGGTAATCGCAGAACTCGACGTCATAGGCATTGCCATCACGCCAGCGAAAGCAAATGCGCCATTGATCATTGACGCGGATGCTGTGCTGACCAGCCCGGGTTCCTGCCAGCGCCTCCAGGCGATTGCCGGGCGGCACCCGCAAGAATGCCAGGCTCGCGGCGCTGTCGACCAGATCGAGCTTCCGTTTGGCCCTCACGGCCACGTCGCTCGGTAAGCCTTTTACATATCGTCCCAACGACAGAGCGGCAGTCCGCTTATCGGCGAACGTCTTGATCACGGTTTACCGTAAGGTGCCTCTATGATGACGTCAAGCGTCACTAGGGCAACGAGCACAGCATCACAGCGGGTTCAAAGCGCATTATGCATCAAAACCGCGGCAAATCCGGGAACGCCACGCGGCCGGCATGGACGTGCATGCGGCCGAGCTCGGCGCAGCGGTGCAGCGTCGGGAACACCTTGCCGGGATTGAGCAGGCTCTTGTCGTCGAAGGCGCACTTGATGCGCTGCTGCTGATTAAGATCGATCTCGGAAAACATCACCGGCATCAGATCGCGCTTTTCGACGCCGACGCCGTGCTCGCCGGTCAGCACGCCGCCGACCTCGACGCACAGGCGCAGAATATCGGCGCCGAATTGCTCGGCGCGTTCCAGCTCGCCCGGATTATTGGCGTCGTAGAGGATCAGCGGATGCAGATTGCCGTCGCCGGCGTGGAACACGTTGGCGACGCGCAAGCCGTATTTCGCCGACATTTCCTGCATGCGCATGAGCACCAGCGGCAGCTTCGCGCGCGGAATGGTGCCGTCCATGCAAAAATAATCCGGCGAGATGCGCCCGATGGCGGGGAACGCCGCCTTGCGCCCGGCCCAGAACAACAGCCGTTCCTCCTCGCTATTTGAAATCCGGCAGGTCACCGCGCGGCACGCCTTGGCGATGTCCTGCACGCGTTCGAGCAGGTGATCGACCTCGGCGCGCGGACCGTCGAGCTCGACGATCAACAGCGCCTCGACGTCGAGCGGATAGCCGGCGTGGACGAACTCCTCGACGGCGTGGATCGCCGGCCGGTCCATCATCTCCATGCCGCCGGGAATGATGCCCGAGCCGATGATGCGGGCGACACACTCGCCGCCGTCCTCGGATTTCTCGAACCCGATGAGGGCGGCGCGCGCGCTTTGCGGCTTCTTCAGGATGCGCACGGTGATTTCGGTGACGACGCCAAGCAGACCCTCGGAGCCGGCGATGACGCCCAACAGATCGTAGCCGCCGGAATCCAGATGCTTGCCGCCGAAGCGCAGGATCTCGCCGGTGATCAGAACCAGCTCGCAGCCGAGCAGATTGTTGACGGTCATGCCGTATTTGAGGCAATGCACGCCGCCGGAATTCTCCGCGACATTGCCGCCGATGCTGCAGGCGATCTGCGACGACGGATCGGGCGCGTAATAGAATCCGGCGTGCTCGACCGCCTGCGAGACGGCGAGATTGGTGACGCCGGGCTCGACCACGGCGGCGCGATTGTCGAAGTCGATGTCGCGGATGCGATTGAACTTGGCCATGCCGAGCAGCACGCCGTCGCCGAGCGGCAGCGCGCCGCCCGACAGCGAGGTCCCTGCCCCGCGCGGCACCACCTTGATACCTTCGCGGTGACAATAGCCCAGCACGGCCGCGACCTGGGCGGTGGTTTCCGGCAGCACGACCACCATGGGCAGCTGGCGATAGGCGGTGAGCCCGTCGCTTTCATACGGCCGCATGGCTTGCTCGGACGCGATCACGCCCTCGCCCGGCACCATGCGCTTGAGCGCCGCCACGATGTCGGCGCGGCGAGCCAGCACCGCGTCATCGAATAGCGGCATCAAAACCGGCATCGAACCACTCCAGCGTTTCCGGGTTCATTATAGCGGGAAAAACGCGGCCGTACCGCCAAGACTGCGCACCAAGACTGCACTGGATCGGCTGGGGCGCATCTGGACGGCGATTTTGGCCGTTGACATGTTGAGCCGGGGCCGCTTGAACGACCGCGGCGCCAAAGCGAGGCCGCCAGGCATGGCCCGCGCCGGATGCACAGGAGAGACATGGCAATGAGGACGTTGATCTTCGCGGCCGGATTAGCCGCCGCAGTGGCAAGCGCGGCGTCGGCGCAGGATGTCGGCAAAGGCGAGATTTCATTCCACAAATGTCTGCCTTGCCATGCCATCGGCAACGACGCGCAGAACAAGATCGGCCCCGAGCTTAACGGCCTCGACGGCCGCCATTCCGGCAGCGTCGCAGGTTTCGATTATTCCGACGCCAACAAGAATTCCGGCATCGTCTGGAACGAGGCGAAGTTCAAGGAATACATCCAGGATCCAAGAGGCGTAATCCCGGGCACCAAGATGATCTTTGCCGGCATCAAGAACCAGCAGGAGATCGCCGACCTGTGGGCCTATATCAGCCAGTTCAATGCCGACGGCAGCATCAAGAAAAAGTAGGCTCCCCGGCAGCGGCGCGATTTGATTTGGCTCAAAATCGATCGGCGCCGGGCGTGAGATAGCAGACCGGCAACCCGCCGGCACAAGGAGACGCCGCCATGATCAAAGACATTGTCGTCAATTTGAGCGTTGGCGAAGGCGGACCTGCGGGCGACTATGCGGTTTCGGTGGCCGATGCATTCGGCGCCCATATCGCCGCCATCGCGTTTCTCTACGACCCGATCGTTCCGGTCTCAAGTCTCGGCTACATCCCGGCCGAGGTGATCGAGACGCAGCAGGCCGACAGTGAGAAATCGGCGCAGGCCGCTATCGGCCGGTTCGCCGCGGCCGCGTCGCGCGCCGGCGTCTCTGCCGAGCCGATTACGCTCGGCGCCAGTTTTGCCGGCGCCGGCGATCAATTCGGCCGCATCGCGCGGCGCTTCGATCTCGCCATCGTCGGCCAGGGCAAGCCCGAGGCGAATTCGGCCGAGGAAATCATCGCCGAGAGCACGCTGTTCGGGTCGGGCCGGCCGGTGATCGTGGTGCCGTACATCCAGAAAGCGCCGCTCAAGCTCGACCTCGTCATGGCGTGCTGGGACGGCAGCCGGCCGGCGGCACGCGCCATCGCCGATGCCATGCCGCTGCTCGAGAAGGCCGGCCGCGTCGAGCTCGTCATCGTCGCCAACGAGCCCGGCAAAGAGGATGAGATCGCGGGCGCCGATATGGGCCAGCACCTCGCCCGGCACGGATTAAAGGTCGAGGTCAAGCGCATTACCGGCGGCAAAATCGATGTCGCCGACGTGCTGCTGTCGCACGCCGCCGACAGCGGCGCGGATTTCATGGTCATGGGCGGCTACGGCCACTCGCGCCTGCGCGAGTTCGTGCTCGGCGGCGTGACCCACAGCATCCTGCGTTCCATGACGGTGCCGGCGCTGCTGGCGCACTGACCAGGAGTCAGTAATCAGTAATCAGAGGGCTGGGGACGGCTTCTGATCACTGATTACTGATTACTGATTACTGATTACTGGTTGCTGATACCAGCGGCGTTAATTCCTGACCTGTCATGCTCCGCGAAGGCGGGGCATCCAGTAATTACAGGCGGTGCGGGACGAACTCGAATTATTGCGGTTACTGGATCACCCGCATTCGCGGGTGATGACACTCGGATGAGTCAATTCTTCAGGGCGCTGGTATGATTACTGATTCTGCCACTGTTGCAGCGTTTGCAGCTTCAGGCCGAGCCGGTCGTAATAGACCGCGAGATAGCCGTTGGGCGCCATGACCACGGCCTCCGGCGCGATTGCGGCGACCTGCTGCGCCATGACGCCGACATAGACCTGGTCGCTCCAGATGTAGCGGAAGCGGTAGAGCTTGATGCCGTTGTCGAGCTGGCCGACCTGCGCAACGTCGCGCTTGAGCTGGATATCCGACGCTGCGGGGGCGGACTGCACGCCGCTGGAGCCAAATCCCTTGACGTCGATGTCCTTGCGATGCGGCCCGGTATCGGCGGACGGCACAGCGCCCGGGCAACCGATATAGGAAATGCTCTGCTGCGACAGGCAATCGGTGGCCTTGCGGCCTTCATTTCGCTGCGTCGTGGGGGGCGGCGTTTGCGTCCGCGTTTGCGCCTGCGCGCGCTTTTGCTTCGGCTTTGTTGTCGGGGTTGGCGCCGGCGTCTGGGTGTCGGCTGGCGCCTGCGCCAAAACCCCGGCCGGCCAGCACAGCGCGGCGCCCAAAGCGGCAATCGCGAGATGATGCATGACGCGCATGCGCTTACTCGTCCGGCAACGAGTCAGAGTCTGCACCGATACAGACGCCGCTCAAGCTAGTGAGTGGCTTTCCACTCGTCCCAGGTCTGCATCTTCAGGCCGAGCTTGTCGTAGTAGACCGCGAGATAGCCGTTCGGCTCCATCACCACGGCCTCCGGCTTGATCGCAGCCACCTGCTGCGCCATCACGCCGACATAGACCTGATCGCTCCAGATATAGCGGAACTTGTAGAGCTTGATGCCGTTTTCGAGCTGGCCGACCTGGGCGATGTCGAGCTTGAGCCGGATATCCGACGCCGCGCCGGCAGGCGCCGACATGATGCCGTTCGGACCAAAGCCGAACACGTCCCAATCCTTGCCGTGGGGGGCAACGTGGTCGCCGGAGGGCAAGTAGTTCGCGCACACGATATAGCTGATCCGCTGCTGCGTGATGCAGTCGGCAAACTTTTGCAACCCAACAAGTCTGCCGACCTCTTCCTTTGGCAAACAGATGCCGTCGGGGAACTTAAAGCCGCTCGCGCACTGCGATGACGTTGTAACCGACGCCGAGGGCTTCGGGTTGTTCTGCTGCGCCTGCGCACCGCCAACCGGCGCAAAAGCGAGGACGACAGCCGGGACGCAGACGATGAGGTATTTCAACATGTCATACGCTCCTTAGTACGTGGCTGTCGCGGCGATCGACACCGACACGCCCTGTCCGCTCACGGTCGGCACGAACGTGCCGGGGAACCCGATGATGGCTGGCGTCTGGCTTTCGTTAATCCACATATACTCGGCGCGACCCGTGAAGTTCAGCTTGTCGTTGACGATGTAGGTCGCGGTGCCGCCGACCGACTCACGGGTCTTCGCCGGCACAAATTGCGCCGTCCCGGCGTTCCATGAATTGCGGTCGCGGTCCATGAAGCTCGCCACCGGGCCGAAAATCAGCGTGCCGTTGTAGAACGGCGTCTTGTAGGTATGGGTCAGGTTGATGCGGAAAATATTGTTGTTGGAATCGAAGGCTTCCGCCACCAGCGGCGGCAGGCCGGTGATCGGGCTGAGGATGTCGTTCTTTTCGGAATGGACCCAGTAGCCGTCCAAGCTCGTCGTCGTACGGTCATCCCACATATAGGTGGCGCTGCCGGAGACGGTGGTACGCGCGCCCGAGCGATATTGCGGCATGCCGCCGACGTAGTTGATCGTTTCCCACGCTTCGGAGACCGATCCGTTCAAAGTGAGCTGCTGATGCGTCCAGGTTGCGCTGCCGGCAACGGTCCAGACATCGCTGGGTTGGGTGGGTTGGAAGCCGACAGTCGTCATCGTGAGCGGATCGAAGCCGCCTTCCTTGTCGTAATGGCCGCGATCGGTGTAGCCGGCATTGAAGACCATGCTGAGCTCGGGATTGACCGGCACCGTGACGCCGAGCGTCGGGCCGATGTTGAAGCCTTCGCCGTAGGTCGGCACCGGGACAAGGTCCGGGTCCATGCGGGCGAAGGTTGACAGATTGGAGAGCTGCGCCAGTCCGGTCGGGATGTTCGCCATCAGCGTGGCGTAAGGCTGGATGCCGTTGATGCCGGTATAGGTCGCCGTGCCGCTGAAGGTCGAGTCGGTCGGGGTCGAGATCGAACCGGTGAACGGGCCGACGGTCTGGCTGGCCCAGACATAGCCGCCGCGCAGGACGAAATCGAAATTCCAGTTTGGAATCGAAGAGCCAGCCACTTCCATGCCGAACGGATTATAGAATTCGGCGCCGCGGCCCGAGAACGTCAAGTTATTCGGCCAGCCGCGGCTGCCGGTCCAGCTCACGTATTGCCACTGACTGTTGAAGGTGATCGTCCACGGATTGGCGGGAGCCGCGCTCGCCGGCGGCGCCTTGACCGCCATATCGGCCGCGACGCCCAGCGACATTTGGCCAGCCGTCATGGCGGCTGCCATCGCCGCTACCCTAAGCGCAAAACGCATACCTCGCCCCCTTTTCACCAAGCAGTCCTCTTAGGTACGCAAAGCCAGACCTCGCCGCACCATTGAGGACTGAGATGCGGCTTATCGCAATACAAGTTCTGAGTTTTCCCATGCCGGCGAGCCGCATTTTCAACAACCGTTGCACAGCAGCCACACAGTCCACGGTTGCGCGCCACGGTTGCGCGCCACGGTTGCGCGCCGGAACCCGGCACGGTCTCGTGCAGCTGCACGGCATGGTGCCGCGCCGATGCGCTCGCGCCTCAATCCGCATCAAATGGGTCCTCCCCCGCAAGCGGGGAGGATTTGGGACACCGGCGCGGCAGTTAGTGCGTCTTCGGGAACGCGTGCGGGTTGATCATTGCATCGAGCAAGACTGCTTGCCCATGACCATGACGCACACCATGTGCTTGGGCGCCGCCGGCGGATGCGCAGGCGGTGTGGCGGCCGGATGCACGACAGCCGCGGTGACCGGATGCACGACCTGATGCGCAGGTGGTGTGGCGGCCGGGTGCACGACGCCCCTTTCCCGAATGCCCATGTCTCTCGTCGCCTTGGCATCGATAACCGGATGGGGCTGCGGCGCAGGTGTGGGCGTCTTTGTCGTCGCCTTGGCATCGATAACCGGATGGGGCTGCGGCGCAGGTGCGGGCGTCTTTGTCGTCGCCTTGGCATCGATAACCGGATTGGGCTGCGGCGCAGGTGCGGGCGTCTTTGTCGTCGCCTTGGCATCGATAACCGGATTGGGCTGCGGCGCAGGTGCAGGTGTCTTTGTCGTCGCCTTGGCATCGATAACCGGATGGGGCTGCGGCGCAGGTGTGGGTGCCGCGGTAGCAGCGCCGGAGGCGAGATATTTCTTCGCGTCACCAACCTGCTGTACGGTAGTTAGGTAAAGTGGGCTCTTAGTTCCCAGCGACTTCGCCAAGAGGGCCAACGCTGCATCGCCATTCTTCGCCAGCGTCTCAATCGCCTGCGGCGGCACGCCGGCCAAGCTTGGGGGCACCGGGGACGAGCCCGCCGGAGCGGCAGGAGCCGCCGCGACACCGCCCGCGGGCGCGGCAGGTGCCGCGCTGGCAACACCCGTGGACTTGCTCGCAGCGCCCGGTGCCGGGACAACACCGGGCGTTGGTGGGGCAGCGCCCGCCGGTGCGTTCGTGACAGCTGGCGTCGCGCTTGCAGCTTTAACGCCGATGGCCGTATTGATTGTAGAGAGTGCGTTCGGATCGAGATGTTTGGCCACCTTATCGACAAGTGCTCCGGCCTTTTGCACTTCGACGGGGTCGGGAGTCTTGCCGGCTTTGACAGCAGCTTCGATGTCTTTTTTATAACCGAGCAGGGTTTGGTACTCGGTCTTGCCGGTTTTGGGATCCTTCTGGGTAAGGGTGTTCTTGGCCGCGTCGTTCAATTGCTCCGCCGGGGTCGCTGTCGAGATATTGCTGTTTGGAGAAATGACCGAGTCTTGCTTGAAAGCGTCGGAGCTCTTTGTGAGCCCGGCAGCGCCTGAAGTAAGCATCGCGAGCGCCTTGGTCAGCGCGCCGGCGGGGTCTGCCGCTAGCGCTTTGTTAAGCGCGCCGACGGGGTCTGAACTAACCGCCGCGACCCCTTGCTGGAGCGCGCCGGCGACGCCACTGGCGAGCTTATTCGGATCAAGTGGCACGCCGGCGATAGTCGGCGCGCCAGACGTATTGCCCGGCACGCTTCCGCTGAGCGCTGCCGTTGATTTGGCGTTTTGTAAGTCGGCCTTGGCTGCGTCGAGCTTGGCTTGCGCGGCGTGGAGCGCATCAAACGGCGCATTCTTTTGCTTATTGAGATTATCGAGCTTTAACTTTTCGTCGTTGTAGTCGTTCTGCGCCTTGGCGACCTGGGCCTGCATGCCTTTGACAGGGCCCTTCGGATCCTCCGCGGCGTCGGCGAGGAGCTGCACTTTATATTGCGCCGCCGCTTGCAGCTTGATGGCATTGGCGTTGCCGGCCAACGCCTCCTGACGTTTTGGATCGCTTGGCGGCAGCTTGGCGGTGTCCTTCACCGCTTGCGCCGCCTTGTTGGCCCAATAATCCGCGGTCTTCTGATCCGCGACGGCCTTGTCCAGCGTTTTCTTGAAGTCGCTCGAATTACCGATTTTCTTCAGGCCGTCGATGACATCTAGCTTTGTGGCGACGATGTTCGCCTGATCCTGGTACTTCTTGTTGGAGGCTGCCTGGGTGTCCGAATTAAGCGCGGCTTGCGCCGCGCTCACGGCTGCCTGGGCCTTGTCGACCGCATCCTGCGCCGCCTTGTCGTTAGGAACCTGTGGAGCGCCCGCCGGGGCGGCAGTCTTGGACGCGGACGCGTCGCCTGCTGCCGGCGTGCTCGCCTTGTAAGCGCGGGGGCCACTTGGGACAAAGCCGGCGCTGTCCTGGCTGATTATGCCGGCGCTGTCCTGGCTGATTATGCTGCCGCCGTCGTTGCTGATGACAGGGGCGGCGGCATTGCCGGTCAAGGCGCCGGCGGTGGCAGACGGCAGGGCCGCAGTCGGGGCAGCGCCGGCGGGGCTTGCCGAGAGCGCCGGCGTGCCGGCGGTTAACGTCCCCGTAAGCGCCGGCGTGCCGGCGCTTAACGCCGCCGTGGGAGCCGGTGTACCGGCGGTTGGCGCAGCAGCCTTGGCCTGCGCCGCAGCCTGCGCCGCCGCCTTCTGCTTGTCATCGAACTTTTGTTTGTCGGTCGCAATCGCTTGGGCGGCATTGGCGCCGGTCACAATGATGGCTGTCTTCGTCGTATCCGCCGTCGATTTGGCTTTTGTTAAGTCGTTCTGGGCGCCGGCGAGCGCGGCTTTCGCATTGGCCAGAGCGGTCTGCGCGGCCGCGATTGGCGCGGTCTTCTGTTTGTTGAGATTATCGAGCGTGGTCTTGGCATCGGCATAGTCGTTCTGTGCCTTTTGGATCTGGGTCTGTATTCCCTTGACAGGGCCTTTCGGATCCTCGGCGGCGTCGGCGAGGAGCTGCACTTTATATTGCGCCGCCGCTTGTAGCTTGATGGCATTGGCGTTGCCGGCCAGCGCCTCCTGACGTTTTGGATCGCTTGGCGGCAACTTGGCGGTGTCGTTCACCGCTTGCGCTGCCCGGTTGGCCCAATAATCCGCGGTCTTCTGATCCGCGACGGCCTTGTCCAGCGCTTTTTTGAAGTCGGCGGAACTGCCGGTATTGGCGATCGCCTTCAGGCCATCGATGACGTCGAGTTTTTGCGCCACTACGTCCGCCTGCGCCTGATAATTCGTGACCGAGGCTGACGTCCTGGCCTCATCCGCCTTCTTGTTAGCGGCGTCCACGGCCGCCTGTGCGTCGTCGATCTTTTTCTGCGCCGTCTGCTGCGCCGCGACGGCATCGTCATACGTCTTTTTCAGGTCTTTAAGACTGTCGATGGCCTTTGTCGTGTCAGTGCTCAGCGCCTCCTTCGGCACGTCGGGCGCGATCACGGCGTTCACCCCGGCATCGACGAGATCGTCCGCCCGGGCCAAGCCCGAACCGATCAGAACGGTGATGGAAACAGACAACAGCAGGGCGCGCGCGCTGGCGCGCAGGAGATCGGATTTCATGTGTCGCTCCCCAACAAAGGGCTCCGCGGCAGCGGACGCCGGTGCCATCAACGTGCCGGGAGCTGCCAGCCCCTCGGGCCCGTAATAAGCAATTATTATCAGGCTGACATTCGATTTATCAATCTACAATTTGATGAATTGCGACACTTTTTCCACGCAGCCTCGGGTTGTGCGCTGCACAGACCCCCGCACCTGGGGATTGCGCGATCTGCAATCTCTCCACAATTTGCGATTGTATTTTGTACGAAAGCGAACAATCCCGGATCGGCATCACGGCGCTTTCTGAAATAGCGCGAGCGGAATGTGGAATTTCAACCGATGTAATTTCTAGTTGTGTCCGGCGCGCCGCAGTCACGCTAATCAGGGATCATACCAGCGGCGTTAATTCTTGACCTGTCATGCTCCGCGAAGGCGGAGCATCCAGTAATCGTAGGCGGCGCGGGACGAACTCGAATTATTGCGGTTATTGGATCACCCGCATTCGCGGGTGATGACACTCGGATGAGTCAATTCTTCAGGCCGCTGATATCAGTAATCAACAGAACCACCCTGATGCCTGATGCTTGATTATACCAGCGGCAATAATTCCTGACTTGTCATGCTCCGCGAAGGCGGAGCATCCAGTAAACGCCGCCGGCGCGGTGATTACTGGATCATCCGCCTGCGCGGATGATGACAGGGCATGAGTCAGTGCTTATCGCCGCTGGTATTACTGATCCCCGACACCACCGACGCTCAGTCAGGCCTCGCCGGGTGAATGAGCGTAAGCGGCACTCGGCCATTTTTGCGATAGACCAAGAAATCGGAATCCAGGGTCAGGACAGCATGCCGTTCGTGAATTTCGGCCATGCGCACGACACAGGCATCGGCCAGCGACATCGGTGTGTCCTGATATTTTTGCAGCAGCTTGCGCAACGCGTCGGCATGCTCCTCGATTTGGAATGCGACGCTGAGCGCACCATTTTGCAGGAGCGCGAACAAAGCGTCCCGCGCCCTCGTGTAACGGGCCAGCAGATATATTGCCTCCGTGAGCACCGGTTCACAGACGAGGAGGGGCGCTTCGAGTTGCCCGACACGATCGACAACCCAGCGGTGATGCCGTTCCGCCCGATCGAAAAAGGCGACCAGCGGCCCGGTATCAACGATGGCTGGCATCGCGGCCGAAGCCCGTGAGATGCCGGGGATTTGAGGCAAGGTCGGGAACCCCGGAATCGACCACCCCGCGCGCGCATTTCATGAGTGCGGCCAGGCTGGCATGCCGGCGCATTTTCCGCGTCGCGAGTACGAGGCGCAGCCCCTCTTCGACCAGATCTTTGAGCTTACGGCCGTGCAGCGCAGCCTCCGACTTGGCCCGGCGGTAAAGATCGTCCGGTACTTCGACGGTGGTCTTCATCGCACGCCTGCCAATGCGCCGTATACCATAAAACCATAAAACCATATTTACGCGCCCTGGCCGCGAAATTCAAGCCCGGCCGATTCCGTCCGCAACAGGCCAGCTTCCCTCACCGCGCCGCAGCCGCCGCCGGCAGCGGCGTTTGCACCACAAGGCCGCGCGCCCGCGCATCGGCGACGCCGAGCCCGCGCAGCGCGGCCAGCGCCAGCGATTGCACCACGGCGCGCTCGCGGCCGGTTGCATCGGGCGCCAGCGGCCCGATCAGTCCTTCGACCAACAGGCCGAGCAGCGCCGCCGCGGCAAGCGCGGCATCCTGTTCCGGCAGATGGCGGCCGCGCACCGCCGCGGCGATGCGTTCGGCGAATTCGCCGGCCAGTGATTTGCGAAATGAAAGCCGCGCCGCGTCGAGCTCGGCATCGACCGGCTCGGCGATCGCCGCGAAAGCAAGGCGGCGGTGGCACAGCGCCCGCGCGGCAAAGGTCATGATCGAAGCGGCAAGCGCCGACAGCGGACCGGGCGCGCCATCGGCGGCGCGGCGCAGCGCGCCGATCTCGCGTTCTGAAAGTTCGGCAAGCAGCGCGGCGACAAGATCGGTCTTGGCCGGGAAGTAACGATAGACCGTGCCCGCCGCAATGCCGGCGCGTTGCGCGACCGGCACGATCTGCACCGCCGCCATGCCGCCGTCGCTCGCGGCGTCGCGCGCGGCAGCGACGATGGCCGCATGGCGGGCGGCCAGCCGGCGCGCGACATTCTCAGTGCGGCGGTAAGGCATCGGCGGATTGCATGAGACGAATCTTCGGCGCGTTATTGCAACAAGTGAACCATGATTCAACGCCCGCGGCAACGCTGCGGGCATCAAGGCGAAGTGATAGCTACACCCTCCCCTGCAGGGGGAGGGTCGCCGCCGCAGGCGGCGGGGTGGGGCCTTGCCCGACGAGCGGTGACGCGACAGATCGCACGCGACGGAGCGCGCGCCGGCTTCAGCTCGCCCAAACGCAGAGTTCGTTCGGGTTGCACCCTCGCTCTACGGCCCCACCCCGGCGCGCGTTGCGCGCCGACCCTCCCCCTGCAGGGGAGGGTGATTACGTGATCGCCTCGGGATCGATGGCAAGGCGGAGTGAAGATGTTACCCTCCCCTGCAGGGGGAGGGTCGCCGCCGCAGGCGGCGGGGTGGGGCATTGCCATGACGAACGGTGACGCAACAGATCGCACTCGGCGACTGAGAGCGCGCCGGCTTCGCCACGCGGCCACCGATGCGGAGAAGCGTTTTTGGCGTTACCTGCGCCGCTTCGATATCCAAGGCTCTCATTTTCGGCGACAGGTTCCGATTGGTCCGTACGTAATTGATTTCGCGTGCATGGCTGCGCGCCTGCTTATCGAGCTCGATGGTTCGCAGCACGGCGAACACAAGAACAAAATACGCGACGATGCGCGAACACGCTGGCTGGAACGGGAGGGGTTTCGCCTAATCCGGATTTGGAACAACGAGATTGTCCAGAACATCGATGGCGTAATGGAAAAAATCTACGCGGAGATTTATGGCTCGCCCAACGCAGAGCTCGTTCGGTTGAAACATCTGCGCCGAAAGCGCTTTCGCTCTACGGCCCCACCCCGGCGCGCGTTGCGCGCCGACCCTCCCCCTGCAGGGGAGGGTGATTGACGTCACGAATTCTTCTCCGCCAGCGATTTGGCGCGGATCTTGGACAGCGTCATTCCCGGCGTGATCGCCTCGGGATCGATGGCAAGGCGGATGATCGCCGGCTTGACCGAGGCCTGCGCCTCTTTGAAGGCGGCCGGGAAATCCTCGGTGCGCTCGACCGACGCGCCGAAGCCGCCGAAGGCGCGGGCATAGGCGGGAAAATCCGGATTGCGCAATTCGGTCGCCGAGATGCGGCCGGGATAATCGCGCTCCTGGTGCATGCGGATGGTGCCGTACATGCCGTTGTCGGCGACGATGACGGTGAGCGGCAGGCCATATTGGACGGCGGTGGCGAACTCCTGGCCGTTCATCAGAAAGTCGCCGTCGCCGGCAAGGCACACCACCGGCCGGCCGGGATGCAGCCGCTTCATCGCCACCGCCGCCGGCACGCCGTAGCCCATCGAGCCCGAGGCCGGAGCGACATGCGAGCCGAAGCGGCGGAAGCGGAAGAAGCGGTGAATCCATGCCGCGTAATTGCCGGCGCCGTTGCACAGGATCGCTTCCGGCGGCAGGAATTCGCGCAGCCACACCATGACCGCGCCGAAATTGACGCCGCCCGGCTGCTCGGTCGGCTGTTCCGTCCATTGCAGATAGTCGGCGTGCGCGGCTTGCGACTGCCCGCCCTTGGCCCCGTTCAGATCGAGGCTGTCCAGCGCCGCGGCGAACGCGGTCGGCGTGGCATGGATCGCCAGATGCGGACTGTAAACGCGGCCAAGCTCTTCGGCGCCGGGATGCACGTGCACGAACGGCACCTGCGGCCGGGGAATATCGAACAGCGTGTAGCTCTGCGACGGCAACTCGCCGAGCCGTCCGCCGACCATGACGACAAGGTCGGACGACTTGACGCGCTCGAGGAGTTTCGGATTGGGTCCGATGCCGACGTCGCCCGCGTAACAGGGATGCAGCGCATCGAACAGATGGCCGCGGCGGAACGTGGTGCATACCGGCAACGAATATTTCTGGGCGAAGCGGCCAATGCCGTCGCAGGCCGCCTGCGACCAGCGGCTGCCGCCCAACAGCATGATCGGCGCCCGCGCGCCGGCGAGCATCTGCGCGAACTTCGCCATCTCGGTCTGGCCCGGCGAGGTCTCGATCAGCGCAAACGGCGGCGCGTCAGCCACCGCGACGCGCTCGACCAGCATGTCCTCGGGGATGGCGACGACGACCGGGCCCGGCCGGCCGTTTGCCGCCGTGTAGAACGCCCGCGACACGATCTCCGGCACGCGGGCCGGATCGTCGATCTCGGTCGTCCATTTGGTCATCGAGCCGAACACGGCGCGATAGTCGAGCTCCTGGAACGCCTCGCGCTCGCGCATGTCGCGCGCGACCTGGCCGACGAACATGACGAGCGGCGTCGAATCCTGGCGCGCGATGTGGACGCCGGCGGACGCGTTGGTGGCGCCGGGACCGCGGGTGACGAAGCAGACGCCCGGCCGGCCGGTCACCTTGCCGACCGCCTCGGCCATGATGCAGGCGCCGCCCTCCTGCCGGCAGACCGTGACCGCCAGCTCGCTGTCGTGGAACGCGTCGAGCACCGCCAGATAGCTCTCGCCCGGCACGCAGAAGGCGTGCTGCACGCCGTGAATGCGCAATTGATCGACCAGAACTTCGGCGGCGGTCCGCATGTTGTCCTTGGCGCGCATGACATCTCCTTGGCGTGTGAACTGCCCCGCCGTTATCTTGGCCAGGGTCCGGGTCTGCGGCGGCACAGATCAATAGCGCATGTCCGGGACCGCCGGGAACCGGCTTTCCGAACGGATAGCGTGCAAATTTGGGAAATCCTGAGTGGCTGCATGAACGATGACGTGAACGCTCAGGACGAAGTGCTCGCCTTTCTCGCCGGTCGGGCGGCCTATGGCGATGCCGCAGACGCGGTCCGGCGCATCGATACCCACGCGGCTTCCGTGTTTCTCGCCGGCGACCGCGCGCTCAAGGTCAAACGCGCGGTGCGCTTTGCCTTTCTCGACTATTCGACGCTTGCCAGACGCAAACAAGCCTGCGAAGCCGAGCTTGCCGTCAACGCGCCCTACGCGCCCGAAATCTACCGCGCAGTCGTCGCTATCACCCGCGAGTCCGATGGGCGTTTTGCAATCGGAGGCAACGGCACGCCGGTCGAATATGCGGTCGAGATGTGGCGCTTCGATGAGACGCACACGCTCGATCACATGGCGGGCAACATCGGCGACGAACTTGCCGATGCACTCGGCCGCGCCGTCGCTGCCGCGCATAAAAAGGCACCAGCCGTCGCGGCGGAGCCATGGATCGATGCGCTTGGCTCGTACATCGACGAACATGCCGAGGCGTTCACACAGCACCCGGAGATTTTCCCGAAAGCCGAGAACGCAGCATTCGCAAAACTGAGCCGCGCCGCTTATGAGCGCATCGTGCCGCTGTTACGCGAACGCGGCAGCCACGGCTTGATCCGCCGCATCCACGGCGACCTTCATCTCGGCAACATCGTGCTGATCGGCAGCAAGCCGGTGCTGTTCGACGCCATCGAGTTCAGCGACATTATCGCCTCGGGCGACGTCTTTTATGATCTCGCCTTCCTGCTGATGGACCTGCTCGAACGTGGTTTGCCGAAACCCGCCAATATCGTGCTCAACCGCTACCTCGCCGAGACGCGCCGCGCCGAAGACCTCGATGCGCTGGCGACGCTGCCGTTCTTTCTCGCCATGCGCGCCGCGATCCGCGCCAAGGTTACGGTCGCGCGCATGGAACGCGCGGCGGCGGAAGACGCTGCGGCGACCGCAAAATCGGCGCAGGCCTATTTTGCCTTCGCCCAGCGCGCGATCAGTCCTGCCGCAGCGAAATTCATCGCCGTCGGCGGCCTGTCCGGCAGCGGTAAATCGAGGCTGGCGCGGGAGCTTGCGCCGCTCGTCGCGCCAATGCCCGGCGCCGTCATCGTTCGCTCCGATCTCGAGCGCAAGGCGCTGTTCGGCGTTGGCGAAACTGAAAAACTTGCTGAAGACACCTACACCCCCGCAGTGAACGAGCGCGTCTATGCCGCCGTCGCCGATAAGGCGCGCCGCATCCTTGCCGCCGGACATTCGGCGATTGTGGATGCTGTATTCGCCAGGCCGCAAGAGCGTGATGCCGTCGCGAAGGCAGGAGGACCCGTTGCCCTGCACGGGCTGTTTCTCACCGCGAGCTTGGCGGTCCGAATCGGCCGGGTTGGAGGCCGCGCAAGCGACGCCTCCGACGCCGACCAAACGGTTGCCCGGGCGCAGGAACGCTATGATTTGGGCCGGCTCGATTGGATTCAGATCGACGCTTCCGGCACGGTTGCGGACACTTTGGCGCGGGCAAAGGCTGCGCTGGCGACATAAACGGGATGGGGATAATTGCTCGATTGACGAACCCGTGGCACAGCCCACATAAAGGCGCGGCCGCTGCTTGTTCCGGGGCAAGGCGCGGCCGCAAAAGACGGTTGCAAAAGACTTCTCGACACAGGACATGACCATGGCGAGCACTGCATCGGCCGCGACAGGTATCGAACACCCGGAAGACCCGTCGCGCCGCGATTTCCTGTTCATCGCGACCGCCGCCGTTGGCGCCATTGGCGCCGCCGCGACACTGGTGCCGCTGGTCGACCAGATGAACCCCGACGCTTCGACGCTCGCCGCCGGCGGGCCGGTCGAGCTCGACGTCAGCAAGATCGCCGAAGGCGCGCAGGTCGTCGTCTATTGGCGGCAGCGGCCGGTCTTCGTGTTCCACCGCTCCAAGCAGACGCTCGATGCGATGCAGAGCAGCCAGATAACGGCGCTGCTGTCCGACCCGAATTCCACGGAAATGCAGCAGCCACCCTATGCCGCCAACTGGCACCGTTCGGTCAAGCCGGAATACGGCGTCGTGGTCGGTATTTGCACGCATCTCGGCTGTATCCCGCTGTTCTATCCGAACCCAAGCGCGACTGTGCCGGTGACAAGTTGGCCGGGCGGTTATTTCTGTCCTTGCCACGGGTCCAAATACGATGCCGCCGGCCGGGTCTTTTCCGGCGTGCCGGCGCCGTACAATCTGCCGGTGCCGTCGTATCACTTCGTCAACGATACGACGATCAGGGTCGGCGAAAATCCGAGCGACTCGACCTGGGAGTTCGGTTCGATCCGCCAGCTCTGAGAGCGCCCAAAGCGCGGCAAGCCGCGTCTACATCCACAAATCGTGGCAAGGCGTGCTTTCGCGCCGTCTGTCGCCCATAATGCCGCATGGCCTTCGATCTGCGCTCCTTTGCCATCGCCACGGCCGGCTTTTGCGCCTTCGTCAACCTCTACTCACCGCAGGCCCTGCTGCCGGAGCTTGCCGGCGAATTCCATGTCGGCCCGAGCGAAATCAGCGCGCTGATGACCGCGGGCACCGGCGCGATCGCCTTGACCGCGCCGTTCACCGGCATGCTCGCCGATGTCGTCGGCCGCAAGCGGCTGATTACGGCCGCGATGTTCGTGACCGTGGTGCCGACACTGATCATGACGTTGATCGGCAGCGTGCCGGAAATGATCTTTTGGCGCTTTGTGCAGGGGCTCTTGCTGCCGCCGATCTTCACCGTCGCCGTCGCCTATATCGGCGACGAGTGGCCGCCCGCCGACGTTCCCCGCGTCGCCGGCCTTTACATTTCGGGAACCAGCATCGGCGGCTTTTGCGGACGTTTCATTCCGGGTGTTCTTGCCGACCTGATTGGCTGGCGCGCCGCCTATGGCGTGGTGGCATTGCTGACGCTCGTCGCCGCGGTGATCGTCGCGCTGACGCTGACGCCCGAGCGGCGCTTCGTGCCGTCGGGCGGCCTGTCAAACTCGATGCGTTCCATGC
>Ga0207416_1000649_pt1 | contig 56011 bp, 50 predicted proteins | sample PaiPotPPM11metaG_FD_184107 | JGI IMG/M metagenome (GOLD analysis project Ga0207416, IMG submission 184107) | Iron sulfur acid spring bacterial and archeal communities from Banff, Canada, to study Microbial Dark Matter (Phase II) - Paint Pots PPM... ... | reverse complement strand
CTGCGCGCGGCCTTCCAGAATCCGGCGGTTGATAGCGCCCGCCGGATGGAGCTCGCGCGGCGGCTTGCACCCGAGCTGCGGCCCGAAACTCAGAACCTGATGCGGCTTTTGATCGAGCATCACCGGACCGCCGACATGCCGGCCATTCGACGGGAATTCGACCGGCTTGCCGATCAGGCGTCGGGGATAGTCACCGCCACAATGACAACCGCCATCCCGCTGGAAGAGGCGGAACGACGCCGCTACGAGCAACAGTTGAGTAAGAAGCTGGACCGAAAGGTCAGGCTCGCCGTTCGTACCGACCCGGCCCTGATCGGGGGCGCTTCGATTCAAATTGGTGACCACCTGGTCGATGCGAGCGTGAAGTCACGACTCGATCGACTACGCGAAGACCTGCTCAGATAAGGGCGAGGAGAAGAATTGGGAATCAAATCGGAAGAAATCAGTAGCCTGATCAAGAAACGCATCAAGGACTTCGATGTCCCGATTCTTTCCGCCGACGTCGGCATCGTCACCGAGGTAGGGGACGGGATCGCCCAGATCTACGGGCTGAAGAACGCGCAGGCCCTGGAGCTGCTCGAATTCAAGGGCGGTACCAGGGGCGTGGCCTTCAACCTGGAGGAGGACTCGGTAGGAGCCATCATCCTCGGCCCCTTCGAGGAGATCAAGGAAGGCGACGAGGTGCGAACCACCGGCAAGATCATGCAGGTCCCGGTGGGCGACGCGCTGGTGGGCAGGGTGGTCAACCCGCTGGGGGAGCCGATCGACGGCAAGGGCCCGATCGACACCACAAAGTTCTCCCCGATCGAGAAGGTTGCGCCCGGTGTCATCACCCGCCATCCGGTCGACACGCCACTGCAGACCGGCATCAAGGCAATCGATGCCATGATCCCGATCGGACGTGGCCAGCGCGAGCTGATCATCGGCGACCGCCAGACCGGCAAGACCGCGATCGCGCTCGACACCATCATCAACCAGAAGGGCCAGGGCGTCATCTGCATCTACGTCGCCATCGGTCAGCGCGCCGCCACCGTCGCCCAGGTGGCCGCCATCCTCGAGCAGCACGGCGCGCTCGAGTACACGATCATCGTGGCGGCAACCGCGAGCGATCCGGCACCACTCTGGTACATCGCGCCCTACGCCGGCTGCTCCATGGGTGAGTTCTTCATGGACCAGGGCAAGGATGCGCTGCTGGTCTACGACGACCTGTCGAAACATGCCTGGGCCTACCGCCAGATCTCCCTGCTGCTGCGCCGGCCCCCGGGACGCGAGGCCTACCCCGGTGACGTCTTCTATCTCCACTCGCGGCTGCTCGAGCGCGCCGCGCGAATGAGCAAGGAGAACGGCGGAGGCTCGCTGACGGCGTTGCCGATCATCGAAACGCTGGCCGGCGATATCTCGGCCTACATCCCGACCAACGTCATCTCGATCACGGACGGCCAGATCTACCTTCTGACCGACCTGTTCTACGCCGGCATCCGGCCGGCGATCTCAACCGGGCTCTCCGTATCGCGCGTCGGTGGCGCGGCCCAGATCAAGGCGATTCGCCAGGTGGCGGGCCGGCTGCGCCTCGACCTGACGCAATACAGGGAACTGGCAGCCTTCGCCCAGTTCGCCTCCGACCTCGACAAGCGGACACGCGACCAGATCGAGCGAGGCAAGCGGATGACAGAACTGCTCAAACAGGGACAGTACGAGCCGATGCCGATCGCCCAGCAGGTCATCGTGCTCTTCGCCGGAGCCAACGGCTACGTCGACGACGTGCCGGTCGAGAAGGTGCAGGCCTTCGAAAAGGAACTGGTGCGGTTCCTGAGCAGCTCTCACCCCGAAGTCGAGCAGGCGATTACGAAAGAAAAGACGATCTCCGACGACAGCGAGAAGCGGCTGCGGGCGGCGATCGAGGAGTTCAAGAAATCAAGCCCCCTGGTACATAAGGAAAAGCCGGCCGACGACAAGGATAAGGCGGGGCAACCGGCCGCGAAGGGCGGGGCTTTGCAGGGCGCGCGAGCCGCTACCGAGCGGGAAACAGCCAAAGGCAAATAGTGGCAACTCTCGCCGAGATTCGCCGCCGGATCGCCAGCATGAAGAACACGCAGCAGATCACGCGCGCAATGCAGGCGGTGGCGGCCTCCAAGCTTCGGCGAGCCCAGTCGCGATCCGAGGCGGCGCGGCCATACGCCGACAAGATGGCCGAGGTCCTGACCGAGGTTGCCAGCCGGGTTTCGACCTTCAAGCACCCGTTCCTGGTGCCGCGCGAGGTCAACAAGCGGCTGCTCATCCTGGTCACGGCGGATCGTGGCCTCGCTGGTGGCCTGAACGTCAACGCATTCCGGGTGGGGCTCAATTATCTGCGCCAGGGCGAGGGTAACTCGATTGATGCGATCGGCCGCAAGGGGCGCGATTTCTTTCGCCGGCTGCGGGTGCCAATCCTGGCGGAGGTGACCGGCCTCGGGGACCGGCCCGAGCTCAAGGACGTACTGCCCGCCATCACGGCGGCCATCGACGAGTACATGGCAGGTAAGGTTGACGAGGTGGCGCTCGTCTACACGCGCTTCATCTCGACCGCGCGTCTCGAGCCCACCGTGAAGGTTCTGATCCCGGTAAAAGTGCCCGAGCGCAAGGAAGGCCCACGCGTTGATTACGTCTACGAGCCCGAGGCAGAGGTCGTGCTTTCCCGCCTCCTTCCCCGCTATGTCGAGGCGCAGGTGTACGCTGCGGTGCTCGAGAACCAGGCTAGCTTCTACAGCGCGCAGATGATCGCGATGCGCAATGCCACGGACAACGCGGGGGAGCTTATCGACGACCTCACGCTGCTGCGCAACAAGGTGCGGCAGGCAACGATCACGAAGGAATTGATGGAGATCGTGGGCGGCGCTGAAGCGCTGGCCGCCGGATAACAGGAGGCCTGAATGGCGATTGCCGAGAAAGCGAAGTCGAAGGGAGACCAGGTAAAGACGGGCCGCGTCGGCCGCGTGACCCAGATCATCGGGCCGGTCGTCGATGTGGCGTTCGCGTCCAACGAACTGCCCGAGATCAATCACGCCCTCGAGATCGACCGCGAGGGCGGCCGCCTGGTGCTCGAGGTGCAGCAGCACCGGGGCAACAACGTGGTCCGGACCATCGCCATGGCGACCACCGACGGGCTGGTCCGGGGCACCGAGGTGCGCGACACGGGCGCCCCGATCACGGTCCCGGTGGGGAAGGGAACGCTGGGCCGCATGATGAACGTCATCGGGGAGCCGATCGACGGCAAGGGCCCGATCAAGAGCGAGGGCCGGCTGCCGATCCACCGCCGGCCGCCGCCGGTCAGCGAGCAGGAAACCGGGACCACCATCCTCGAGACCGGCATCAAGGTCATCGACCTCGTCTGTACCTTCGCCAAGGGGAGCAAGATCGGCCTCTTCGGCGGCGCCGGGGTGGGCAAGACGGTCATCGTCATGGAGCTGATCCGCAACATCGCTACCGAGCATGGCGGCTTTTCCGTGTTTGCCGGTGTGGGCGAAAGGACGCGCGAAGGCAACAGCCTCTGGCTCGAGATGAACGAGTCCGGCGTCATAGATAAGACGTCGCTGGTCTTCGGCCAGATGAACGAGCCGCCGGGGGCCCGGGCGCGGGTCGGTCTGACCGGGCTGGCCATCTCCGAGTACTTCCGCGACGAGTACGGCCAGGACGTCCTGCTCTTCATCGACAACGTATTCCGCTACACGCTGGCGGGCAGCGAAGTCTCGGCCCTGCTCGGCCGGATGCCTTCCGCGGTCGGTTATCAGCCCACGCTCGCGACCGAGATGGGTGACCTGCAGGAGCGCATCACGTCGACCAAGAAGGGCTCGATCACGTCGGTGCAGGCGGTCTTTGTACCCGCCGATGACTACACCGACCCGGCGGTGGCGACGACATTCGCCCACCTCGGCGCTACCGTGAGCCTCTCCCGCGCGATCGTGGAACGCGGCATCTATCCTGCCGTCGACCCTCTCGACTCCTTCTCCAGAATCCTCTCGCCCGATGTGGTTGGGGAGGAGCATTATCGCGTCGCACGCGGTGTGCAGCAGCTGCTGCAGCGCAACAAGGAGCTGCAGGACATCATCGCCATCCTCGGCATGGACGAGCTCTCCGAGGACGACAAGCTGGTCGTCGCGCGCGCCCGAAAGGTCGAGCGTTTCCTCTCGCAGCCCTTCTTCGTAGCCGAAGTCTTCACCAACCGCCCGGGTAAGTACGTGCCGCTGAAGGAAACGATCCGTGGCTTCGCCGAGATCCTCGACGGCAAGCACGACGACCTGCCGGAGCAGGCCTTCTACATGGTGGGAACGATCGACGAGGCGGTCGAGGCGGCCAGGGGAACTGGCGAGAAGGAGCCCGAGGCCAAGGCTCAACCGAAGCCTGAGGCAAAGGCAGAGGCAGAGGCCAAGCCGGAGGAGAAGGCACAGGCTAAGCCGGACGCGAAGGCACAAGCGAAGTCGGAGCCCAAGGCGGCGGAGGAGCGCAAGGGAGAGGAAAAAAAGCCGCAGGACCAGAAGGCCGACCGGCCGAAGGCTTAGAGCGTGGCTAAGCTGCACGTCGGCATCCTGACCGTCGAGGGGGTCCGCTTCGACGGTGAGGCCGACTTCGTCGTCGCCCCGGGATCGGAGGGGGAGCTCGGGATCCTTCCCAGGCATATTCCCCTGCTTACGCCGCTGGCGGCGGGCGCCGTCCGGGTGCGCAACGACAATGACGAGCAGCTCTTCTTTGTCTCGGGCGGCTTCCTCGAGGTCAGGCCGGACCAGGTCACGGTGCTGGCGGACGCTGCGGAGCGGGCTGAGGATATCGACGAGGCTCGTGCCGAAGACGCACGACGACGGGCACAGAGCTCGATCGAGCAGAAGGCCTCCGATGCCGACCTGGCAGCCGCCACAGGAGCGCTGGCGCGCGCCGAGGCGCGGCTGCGGCTGGCCGAGTTACGACGGAGGCGGCGACAGTAGGCGAGCGGGCCGCGTGAAGGCGGGCATGCTAAGTTAACGGGTCAGTGGCCCAGCTCCAGATCGAGGGGGGAACTCGATTGGTCGGGCAAGTCGCCATCAGCGGCTCCAAGAACGCCGTGCTCCCGATCCTCGCAGCCTGTCTTCTGACCGACGAAGACTGCAAGCTGAAGAATGTCCCGCGAATCGAGGACGTTTCCATCATGGCCCAGCTGCTCGAGCGCATCGGGGCGACCGTCGAGTGGTCGGACGGTCAGCAGCTCCATGTCAACTCGGCCGCGCTGGCTCGCGGCGATGTCCTCGCATCGCTGGCAAGCAAGATGCGTGCCTCCTTCTTGTTGATGGGCCCGCTTCTGGCACGGCGAGGCGAGGCGCGGGTCGCCAAGCCTGGCGGCGACGATATCGGCATGCGTCGGGTTGAACAGCACCTCGTGGGCCTGCGGCTCATGGGTGCCCGGGTCGAGCTGGAAGGTAATGAGTTCGTCGCCCGCGCCGACCGGCTCAAAGGCGCCACCATCCATCTCGACATGCCAACCGTGACCGGGACGGAGAACCTGATGATGGCCGCCGTGATGGCGGACGGAATCACGACCATCCACAACGCCGCCCGAGAACCGCACGTTTGCGACCTCGCGCTCTTCCTGGAAAAGATGGGGGCTCGAATCCGGGGCATCGGTACGGACGTGATGCAGATCGATGGCGTCTCTGAGTTGAGCGGGGCAACCCATCGTGTCATCCCGGACAACATCGAAGCCGGGACCTACGCCTTTGCGATCGCTGCAACCGGAGGTGACGCCACCGTGACCAGCCTGGAAACCTCTGACCTGCGGGCCGTGATTCTCAAGTTACGTGCTGCCGGCGTGACGGTGGAGGACCAGGGACGGGCGCTCCGGGTGACCGGCGATGGACGCCTGCGCTGGGTGGATGTTACAACCTGGCCACATCCCGGCTTTCCGACCGATCTACAGGCACCCTTCGTGAGCCTCATGACGCAGGCAGACGGCCGCTCAGTGGTTTCTGAAGCTGTCTTCGAGAACCGCTTCCAGCACGTGCCCGAGCTGCGCAAGCTGGGGGCCGACATCTACGTGGAAGGCCGCAGCGCGATCGTCTCGGGTCCGAGCCGGCTGCATGGTGGCACCGTTCGGGTACCCGACATCCGCTCGGGAGCCGCCCTGGTGGTGGCGGCCCTTTGCGCCCGCGGTACGACGGTGCTCGAGAACGTCTTCCACCTCGATCGCGGCTACGAAGACCTGGTCGCGAAACTGGAGGGATTGGGGGCAAGAGTGACTCGGACGGAGAGTCATGCCGGCGATGTCCGTCCGGACCTCTCCAAGGTTGTCGGGGATTGAGTGGTTGGTGCTGTCGAAGAAGATCGGCATCGATCTGGGAACCTCGCGGATGATGGTCTACGTAAAGGGGGAAGGAGTCGTAGTCGACGAGCCGGCACTGATGGCAGTCGATGAGCGCGGTGACCGGGTGCTGGCGGTCGGCAGTGCGGCGGCCGACCTGCTTCTGCGGGGCGGCAAGGCCCGCGCAGTCAGGTCGGTCGGCGACGGCAGCGTCGTCGATTACGAGGTTGCTGGCACTATGCTGCAGTACTTGATCGGCCGGATCGTCGGCCGCCAGCGAATCTTCCGGCCGGATGTAATGCTCTCGATTCCGCCGGCCGTAGGTGGAGTGCACCGGCGTGCGGTTCTGGAGGCGACCATGCAGGCGGGCGCCAAGACCGCCTACCTGATCGACAAGCCGCTGGCGGCCGCGATCGGCGCCCGGTTGCCGGTCGCCACAACTGACGGTTTGCTGGTCGCGAACCTGGGTGCGGGTTCGACCGAGGTGGCGGCTATCGCCAATGGCGAGGTGCTCGCCCTGGAATCGATCGTCGCAGGGGGAAGAGTGCTCGATGAAGCGATCGCGGCGCGGGTCCAGGGTGAACTCCACGTGACGCTTAAGCCTGGAGAGGCGGAGAGACTCAAGCTGAAGCTCGGCTCACTACTCAAGGGGCAGCCCGAAGAATCACTCGACGTGTCGGCCATTGATACCGCCGGGCGGACGACCACCGTAGCGGTCCCTTCCTCCACTGTCCAGGCAGCGATCATGGATGCGCTCGGCGTCACGGTTGCCTGCCTGCAGCGCGTCCTAGGCGAAGTACCGGCGGGGCGCCGGGCCTCGGTACAACGCAATGGGCTGATCTTGACCGGGGGCGGCGCCCGCCTGCGCGGGCTGGCGGAACTTTTCGCCTCGGCAACCAGCCTGCCCGTCCGTGTAGCAGCACAGCCGGAGGCCTGCATTGCGCTTGGCACCGGCATGGCCCTCGACAACCTGGCCGTGGTTCGCCGCGGTCAGCACTACATGACATGAGAGGGGCCCTCGCAAGGATCAGCAACCAGGCCTGAGCTGCGCGTGGGGATCGATGCCCGGGCGCTGGGCCAGGGTGAGGATACCGGCATCGCCCGCTATACCCACGCACTGATCGCGGCCTTGCGAGAGGGCCATGGCGTTTCCACCGTCCTTTACCGCCAGGACTTTCCAAGAGTGCTCGGGCCTCAGCTGGCCGTCGGCATTCGAATGCGTTTGGGTGGTGTAGCGGTCATGCATGGTCCGGCCAATGCGCTTCCGCTTGCGCGCTATGGCTTGCCAGGGGTGGTCACTGTGCACGACCTCGCCATCTACGAACACCCGGAGTGGTTTCCGAGGGGCCAGTGGTTTGCCACTCGCCTCGTGGTGCCGCACTCGATCCGCAGTGCCAACCTGGTGATCTGTCCCTCTCAGGCGACTGCGGGCGCAGTCGCCCGCCTCATGGGCGTTGGCAGCGAGCGTTGCAGGGTGATTCCACATGGCGTCGAGCCCGACTTCGCCCTTCCGGTTGCGGCCGAGATCTGTGCCCAGACGCGCGCGCGTTACGCGCTTCCGGAGAGCTATATCCTCCAGGTGGGAACGGTCCAGCCGCGGAAGAATTACCTGGCGACCCTGCGAGCACTGGCGCGGATCCCTGCCGCCGAGCGCGTTCCGCTGCTGATTGCCGGTGGGTTGGGCTGGGACTATGAGCCGGTGATCCGCGCGGTCGAGCGCCTCGGGCTGCGCTCCTGGGTCCGACTTCTCGGCTACGTCGGCTTCCGGGAGTTACCCCCTCTCTATCAGCTGGCCCGGGCTGTTGCCTTCCCTTCCTATGACGAAGGGTTCGGCCTGCCGATACTGGAGGCTTTTGCGGCGGGGGTGCCCGTCGCAGCCTCGAATGCGGGCGCAATCCCCGAGGTCGCCGGTGACGCCGCACTGCTCTGCGGGCCAGACGATGAAGCCGCACTGGCACAGAATTTGCTGAGGCTGATTTCGGATGAACCCTTCCGGCAGCTGCAGATCGCAGCCGGGCGCGTCCGGGCAGCCCGTTACACCTGGTCCGCGTGCGCTGCTGCGCACGCGCAGGCTTATCGGGAGGCGGCGGCCGCCTGACCGGCAGGGTCGGAACGGGCCGCCGAGTCGAGGACGCGCCAGATCTGGGCCGCCGTGCGCTCCCATGTAAAAGCGGCGCTCTGGGCTTCACCGGCGCTGATCAGCCGGCGCTGGAGGGCGACATCCTGGGCGAGCTCGATCATCGCCTGGCTCCAGGCCCCGGCGTCATCGGGATCGAGCAGGATGCCCGCGCTGCCGACGATCTCCGGAAGGGCGCCGGCCGTGGAGGCGATGACCGCAGTGCCGCAGCGCATCGCTTCCAATGCCGGAAAACCAAACCCCTCGTAGCGTGACGGCAGGGTAAGAGCCAGGGCACCGGAGTAGAGTGCCGGCACGTCAGCGGCCGGAACGTACGGAAGGACTTGCACTCCGTCGGTTCCGGAGCCTGGAGCGTGACCCGGCCCGGCTATCACAAGCGAGGCGTTGAGCCCCCGGCGCCGGGCGTCGGCAAAGGCACGTGCCAGCATCGCCAGATTCTTCCGGGGATGGTTGCGCCCGAGGTACAGGTAGTAAGGCTGTTGAAGCTGGTACCTGGCCAGAACGTCGGTTAGAGCTGCCTGACTCACCGGCCGCATGCCCCGATCGACCCCCGAGTGGACGACGACGACGCGCTCGGTGGGCACATGGTAGTAGCGGATCAGGTCGTCGGCGGTGCTTCTTGAAACCGCTATCAGCCGTCGCGCCCGCCTCGCCATCGACCGCGTCATCAGTTCCAGGTACCACCAGGTGGCCGGCCGGTAGCTGGCCCGCTGTCGCCTGTGGCCGACGTCGTGGATGACGACAACACCAGGAACGCGAAGGCCGATCGGCAGCACATGGCTGGGAACGAAGACGACATCAGGCGGGTCTCGGTGGAGCGCCTGGCGGAAACGCCAGTGAGTCCAAAGCCGTGGAAATGGGATGCCTCGCCAGTCGACCTCCGGATCGAGCCAGGGGGGCGGGTTCGCGGCATTGCCATAGACTCGCAGCCTCCGGCCGTCTCGCGACGCGGCGAGCGCCACGATCACCTGCCGGGCGTAAACCTCGGTACCGGAAGGCTCGGTCCGCAGGGCGGGAGTGGCGTCGACCCCGGCGATCAAGCGGCAGCTCGAGCGATGGGTGGGTGAGGGAACCCTTTGCTAGTATCCGCGACGTGCCGCCAGCCCACGATCAGGTGCCCGAAGGTATCGTTGTCGACCTGCTCTTCGCGGCGCGGCCGTTCACAGGCCTCGACCATCACGCCCTCCACATTCTCCGGGGACTCCACCAGGTCGGCGTTTCCGTCGACGTGCTGGTAGCTCGCAATGAGATGGAGGCGATGGGGGATGCGCTCGAGGGCCACCGTGTGATCCTGTTCCCCCCGGTGCCGAGAGGGCTGCGCCTGGGACGGGAGCAGTGGTCCATTCCCTGGAGGTTCGGTGCTCAGCCGCGCTCGGTCCATCTGCTCCATTCGATCGCCGGTGTCGCTCCGGTACTGAGCAGCATTCCACTGGTACTGACAGTGCCGGACCTCACCTACCAGGTGCATCCCGGATCCATGCACCCACGAGCGCGCTGGTATTTCGGTGCGTTCGGACCGCGAAGTATTCGCCGTGCCCGCCACCTGATCGTCTCCTCGGAAGCCATCCGGCAACAGGTCATCGACCTGTACCATATCGCGCCCGATCGGATCACCGCCGTTCCCCTTTGTGCCGATTCAATCTTCAGGCCCCGTCCCCCGGATGAGGTGGCGGCGGTTCGTAAACGCCTGGGCCTGCCGGAGCGCTATGTGCTTTATGTCGGCACCATCGATCCTCGCAAGGACCTGGCCCGTTTGCGCGCCGCTTACGAGATGCTGCCGCCAGACCTGGCCGATGAATCGGCACTGGTCTTTGCCGGACGCACCAATCGCGGCGCCGAACGCCTGGCGCGCGACCTGCGCCGGCCCGGACGCAGGGGTCACGTCATCAGCCTCGGCTACGCGCCCAGGGAGCTGCTTCCGGCGCTCTACAGCGGAGCAGCGCTCTTCGTCTATCCCTCACGCTACGAAGGCTTCGGGCTCCCCGTGCTCGAGGCGATGTCCTGCGGAACGCCGGTGGTGGTCTCGGGCACACCGGCGCTGGCGGAGCTGGTCGCGGAGTCCGGCCTCGTGCTGAGGACGGAGAGTACGGAGGAACTCACCCAGGCAATCGAGAGAATGCTCCGCTTCGACTCCGAACGGCTCCGCCTCGGGGAGCTCGGCCTGGAACGCTCGGGCAGCTACAGCGTGGGCCGTATCGGTCGTGAGACCCTGGAGGTGTATCGGCGGGCGATGGCGGCGTGAGCCGCATCGAACTCCTCGGTATCCCTATCGACGCACTGACCGAACGGGAGGCGGTCGAATGGGTGGCCGCCGCGATTTCCGAGCGCCGGCCACGGCTCGTGGTCAGCGTCAACCCGGAGCGGACCATGCAGGCCCTCCGCGACCCGGCCCTCGCCTCCATCCTGCGTTCCGCCGATCTGAGCCTGGCGGATGGGGCCGGCGTGCTCTGGGCCTCACGGCGCATCGGGAGGCCGCTTCCCGGCCGCGTCGCGGGGGTGGACTTTCTGAAAGCCCTGGCCTACCGCGGGGCGGCGCAAGGCTGGCGCTTCTTTTTTCTGGGTGGTGCCCCCGGGGTCGCCGAATCGGCGGGCGCGGCCCTGCGCGCTGCCTACCCGGGCTTCAACCTGGTTGGCACCTTCGGCGGCTCGCCCGACCCGGGCGACGACCGGGCCAGCACTGAGGCGGTCCGGCAGAGCGGCGCACAACTGCTCTTCGTCGCCTACGGCGGCGGTCGAGAAGAGGCGTGGCTTTCCCGCAACCTGGTGGCGAGCGGCGCCGTCATCGGGATGGGGGTGGGAGGGGCATTTGACTTCATCTCCGGACGTGCCCCGCGGGCGCCGGCCTTCATGCGGGAACACGGCCTGGAATGGTTACACCGCCTGAGCCGCCAACCGTGGCGCTGGCGACGGATGCTTGCCCTGCCGCGGTTTGTGGCCCGGGTTATGGCCGAAGGCAAGGCCTGATTTCACTCACAGTGCTCGAAGGCCCGGGTGCCCGATTACTGTCGGCTGAATGAAGGGAACCTCCTGATCGCGCCGTTATAGTCGCCGAGAAGCCATTCATCAGCAAGGAGGGCTCGCCCCCGTGCCCCATCCCAGGGACTCGTTCCGGCTGATCGAGGCCTTCGAAGCGTAATGCAGGTCCTGACCTTCGCCCAGGCCCTGCTCGGCCGGCTCACCAGCCGGGTTCTTCTCGTCACCCTGCTCTTTACCGCCATCTTCAGCCTGGCCGCCGTACCTCCGCTCGACCCCGACCTCTGGTGGCACCTCGCCAACGGCCGCTTGATGCTCGCCCTGGGTGGCTGGCCGCACGCCGACGTCTTCTCCTTCAGCGCCGTCGGTCACCCCTGGATCGTGCATGAGTGGCTCGCCGACCTGGGAATGTTCTTCGCCTACCGAGCCGGTGGGCTGCCGCTGCTGGTGGCGATCTTCGCCCTGGTCGTGGTGGTTGGAGCGATCTGCCTGTATGCGTTGCTACGCGGCAGCGGTCTCCACCCGACCGCCGCAGTCGTCCTGACGCTGGTCGGCGTCCTGGCGGGCTCGACTGCCTGGGGAGCACGCCCTCAACTGCTCAACCTTGTCTTTACGGGGCTGCTGGTCTGTGGGCTGCAGCGCTACCGCGAGGGGCGCCTGCGGGCCTGGTACCTACCGCCTTTTCTCTGGCTCTGGGCCAACCTTCATTCCGGCTTCGTCGTGGGGCTGATCATCAGCCTCCTCTTCCTTGGCGGCGAGGCCTTCGACTTCTTCCGTACGTCAGAGGGCATGGACCGCCGCCGCCTGAAGGAGCTCGGGCTGGCCATTCTGGGAGGACTGGGACTCTCGCTGGTCAACCCCTACGGCATCGATACGATTCTCTTTCCCCTCGGCACGCTTACCTCGCCCCTGATCCAGGCCAACATCCAGGAGTGGGCATCTCCCGATTTCCACTCGGTCGCGGGACTCCTGTTCGAGGCCATCCTCTTCATCCTGCTGCTGGGTCTTGCGACCGGCAGGGTTCGGCTGCGGAGCAGTGACTGGCTGCTCGCCGCGGCGCTCCTCTACCTGGCGCTCTCCTCGCAACGACACGTCCCACTGTTCGTGATCGCATCGGCGCCACTCGTCGGGCGCTGCGCCCAGGCGCTCCTCGACCTGGCAAGCTCACTCCTGCCCGCGCTGCCACGGCGGCCGGCCGCGGCAGCTGCCTTACGCGCGACTCCAGTTAGTTTCACTCCCGCCAATCGCCTCGCGCTTGGCGCCTTGAACTTCGCCCTGTTGGTGGTGGTCGGCGTCGGGATGCTCGTCTACCGGGCGCTGCCCAACCTTCAGCCCTCCGCCGAGGCGGCGGCGCTGTCGGCGGCCGAGCCGGTGCAGGCGGTTGACAGCCTGCTGGCTCTCCATCGGCCTCTTCGCCTTTTCAACTACTACGACTTCGGCGGCTACGCGCTCTGGCGTCTCTACCCCGAGGGTGGCCGGGTCTTCATCGACGGCAGGGTGGAGGTCTACGGGCCTGAGGTTTTCAGCCAGTACCTTGCCGTCAACTACCTGTCCAGCGCCTGGCCCGATGTGCTCAGCCGGTATCGCCCGGATGCCATCATGATGCCCACCAACCATCCGCTCGTGACGCTCCTGAGCAGCGATCCGAACTGGCGGGTGCTGGAGCGGGACAGGCTAGCGACCGTATTCACCCGTGTAGGCTCGACCCCATGAGCCTGGCGTCGAGGCCGCTGGAGATAAGTGCCGTGCTGCCGGCCTTCAACGAGGAGGCGAACCTGGAGCGCGTGGTCGCCCGCACCGCCGAGGCGCTGGCATCGAGGACCAGAGCGTTCGAGGTCATCGTTGTCGACGACGGGAGCCAGGACAGCTCAGCCGGGCTGCTCGAACAGCTCAAGACCAGGTACCCGAACCTTCGTGTGATTCGTCATCCGCAGAACCGCGGCTACGGGGCCGCCCTCCGGTCGGGATTCGCCGCGGCCCGGCTGCCCTGGGTTTTCATGATGGACGCCGACAACCAGTTCGACCCGCGCGATATCGACCTGCTGCTCCGCCACGCGGACCAGGCGGATATCGTGACCGGCTACCGCAAGCAGCGGCGGGACCCGCTGGCCCGGCGGCTGAACGCATGGGCCTTCTTTTCCCTGGTGCGGGTACTCTTCGGCCGGCAGGTTCGCGACGTAAATTGCGCCTTCAAGCTCCTCCGCCGCGATATCTTGAGCGGGATGGACCTCCATTCCAACGGCGCCCTGATCAACACCGAGGTCTTCGTGCTGGCCCGGCGCCGGCACGCCAGGATCGTGGAAGTGCCCGTCGAGCACTATCCTCGGACTTCGGGCAGGCAGACGGGGGCGGACCCGCGGGTTGTGCTGCGGGCCTTTAGAGAGTTGCTCGCCTTCCGCGCCGAGGTGGGGAAGGCGGCATGATTCCCGAGATCTCGATCGTCATTCCTGCGTTCGACGAGGCGCTACGTCTTCCGGCCACCCTGGACCGGATCGAACAGTTCATCGCCGCGCAGCGACTCAAGGCGGAGGTGATCGTGGTCGACGACGGCAGCCGGGACAACACTGCCGGCGTGGTCAAGCAGCGCGCGGACCGCTGGCCTCAGCTGCGGCTGGTACTCGCGGGCCATAACGGCAAAGGCGCCGCCGTCCGGCTTGGGATGGCCGCAGCCCTGGGCCGCTACCGAGTTTTCAGCGATGCCGACCTCAGCGTCCCGATCGAGGACCTGGAGAAGCTTCTCAAGCCGCTTCGCGAAGGGGCCGGCGTGGCGATCGCATCGCGTGCGCTCAAGGATTCAGAGATTGAGCTGCATCAACCCTGGTATCGCGAAACGATGGGAAAGGTCTTCAACCGGTTGGTTCGAATCCTCGTTCTCGGCGGCGTGCATGACACCCAGTGCGGCTTCAAGGCATTCACGGCTGAGGTTGCCGACCGCGTCTTTCCTCCTCTGCAGACCCATGGCTTCGGCTTCGACGTCGAAATCCTTTACCGTGCCCAGCAGGCGGGTTACCGGATCGTCGAAGTTCCGACCCGCTGGGTGAACAGTCCCCAGAGCCGTGTGCACCCGATCCGCCATTCGATGGCGATGTTCATCGAGTTGCTGGCGATCCCGGGGAGGGTTCGGCGCCATCGGACTCTGGACATTGACCGGAAGCGTGAACACCGGGCCTCAGCCTGACCAGTTCGTAGGGGCTTATTTCGGTCCGCCTGAGCGCCCGCCCAGCGATCCACTGGTCGAGGTAGGTCGACCCCGCCACCGCACTCAGGTTCCACGGCTCCGGCATTGCATTGGGACCGAGCACGAGTAGCGTCACACCGGAGCGTTCGAGCTGGCAGGCGATCGTTCGCTCGGTAGCCTCGGTGTTGGTGAAGCCGGGAAGGGCCTCGTCGTACAGGGTTCCGGGGTTGCGACCGCTCAAAAAGTAAATCGTGTTGTCGTCGAAGACGACCACGTCGTTCCGCTTCAGCCCCACCCATATTGGCTGTTCCTGCGGCGTGGCAGCGTCGATCTCGCGGATCAGCTCCGCGAGCTGCGGCGTCGGCATCCAGGCGCGATCACCGCTGAGCCCGGCACGAGCGATTCCAGCGGCGGCGTGCGGCATGCCCAGGTCACGAAGCGTGAGACCTCCGGCTGCCAGGCAACAGAGGAAGAGGCCGACCAGGCCGGCAGTGGCTTCGATGCGAGGTGAGGCCGCCGCTTGGCGCCGGGCTCGCCGCTCCAGCAGGAGTGCGAGCAGCACGCCGGTGACCGGCCACGCCGCCATGGCGTGAATCCCGTCCGCCCGGGTGAAAACCCAGGCGAAGGCCAGCACGCCGGCCACCATCAAGGCGGCGACGCGGGCGAGCTCTCGGGCGTCGTCGCGCCGGCGGAAGGCGTGAACTGTGCCCAGGATCCAGACGAGGACGAAGGCCACACCCAGGATGGCAACGACCGGCCCTTCATGTCCCTGTCCGATGGGAATCTTCCGGCTGCGGGCATAGAGGGTCACAGCGTGGAGCACAATGTCGAGCCAGATAGGTTGGAAGCCCGCAAGCAGGATCATCGCGATCCAGAGGGAAATCGCAGTCGTGAGCAAGCCGGCCAGGTATGCGACCCCGGGTGCCCACACCGAACTGCGCCGGTGCAGCGCCAGGACCAGGTAGCCGGTGCCGAGTCCGGTGCCCAACGCTGCAGCGAACTCGGGCCGGCAAAAGGCGATCAGCCCGACCAGGCCTCCGCAAAGCGCGGGCCATCTGAGGCCCGCTCGGTCGAGACCCGACATGAACACAAGCAGTGCCGCCAGTCCGAGCAGGATGGTGAGAAAAGGGGAGTTAAAGGTTGCCAGCGAAAGGGGCGCCACCGTGATCAGCCCCGTCATCAGCAGCCGGATGGACCACCGCAGCCCGAGGAACCGCATCAATTCGTAGGCAGCCAGCGCGATCAGAATCATGACGATGGCGCCGAGGACACGGGCCACCATCACGTTTACGGCGATCAGCTTGAAGGCCGCCGCCAGCAGGTAGACGTCGAGGGGTCCGTAACTGTTCCAGAAATCGCGGTACGGCACACGGCCGGCGGCGATCAAGGCTCCCTTGGTCAGGGTTACCCCTTCATCAAAACGATCAAGCGGTGCGATCAGGTAATGGGCGGTTGCCAAAGTGAAGAACACCCCGATCAAGGCGACCGCAACGAAAACTGTCGGTGATCTCCGCCGAACCGGTGCCGGCCAGAACGAGGCTTCGGATGGCGCAGCGAGGGCCATGCTAGTTCGCCGCGACCCGGTAGATCGAGACCCCGCCCCGTTGATAGATCCGGCGCAGGTACGGGCGAACTGAAGGGTCGAAGCTGCTGGCCCGGCTCTCGTCCGGGCCCCAGTAGAGGAGCGTCAGCCGGTTGCCGGCCAGGAATGAGCGACGCTCGGAGTCGGTTACGCCGGGGGCCAGGATCCGGCTGACATCACCGATCTTGCCGAAGTAGTCCAGCGTCTCGCTGTAGTGCCCGACGTAGACCGGGGTACCGCTCCAGGCGGGCAGCAGCAGGCCTGTCTGCGGCGAGGAGAGCACCCGGTCAGCGGGGTCGTGATGGCTGGAGAGCCACTGCATCGCCTCCCAGGTATCCGCACGGATGTAAGCCTCCGGGAACGCGCCCGTGGCAAAGCGAAGCGCGATGGCGAGCACGATGGCCGAGGAAAAACAGAAAGCGGGGAGCAGCAGGCGTTCCAGCCGCCTGGCTGTGACCGCAGGCATACGGGTTAAGAGGGCGCGGAGGCCGACTGCGGCCAGCATCCCGATGGGAACGTAGAGGGCATCCAGCAGTCGGCGCTGGATGTTGGCAATGTTGGGGGCGTAGAGCAGGACGAACACGAGTGGCGGCCAGACCATCAACAGCGCCAGGCCACGGTCGCGGCGGCGCCAGACGATTACGATACCCACGATCGCCGCAAGCAGCGGCAAACCGAGGCTGAGCGCCAGGCTGAGGGGGCCGGGTGCCTGGTGGCGCCACTGCCGAGCCCACTCGGCGATCGTCGGATCCCGGTAGAGGATCCAGGCGTTGTAGGCGAGCAGCGGCACAGGGAGGGCGAAAGCGGCCAGCTGCGCGCTTATCGATCGCAGGCTTGCGCGCTCACCCCAGCTGAAGAGGACCGCCTGGTAGACGAGCCAGATCAGGAAAATTACCGGGATCATCTGCGGATGGATGGCGGTCAGGAGCGTCATGAGGACCCCGGTGCTGATCACTGGTCGCCAGCCGGGTGAATCCACCAAGCGCAACAGGCCGAGGAAAGAGAGCACGATCAGCGCCGTCGCCCAGGCAAAATGCGGAATCGCGAGGATGGAGTAGAAGCCCGTCAGTTCAGGAAGATGGAGGTCGAGTGCCTCCACCGGGTGGCCCAGCAGCGAGGGGTCGCCCAGCATCTGGGCGATGAAGCCAAGGCCCGAGCCGAGTACCACGAGCACCAGGGCAAGGCGTCGCAATGGCGGATCGAGCAGTCTGTGTACCAGGCGTTCCACCGATAGGACGAGCGCGAAGGCGCCACTGATTCCTGCCAGGTGATAGGTGGCGATCAGCGGCAGGTGAAGAAGTGCGGAGAGGTGGCCGAAGAAGAGATAGAAGCCGAAGAGAAACACCCCGCCGTGTGATTCCGCGGTGTAGGGATCGTTCCAGGTCCACGCGCCTTCCGCGCCCTGGCGCATCTTTGCGAGGTAGGTTGTCGCGTCGTCGGCGATGAAGAAGAAACCGGCGAAGTGGTGCCCGGGAGGAGTGGTCGCGTAAGCGATCAGGTAGGGGAGAAGGGTAAGAAGCGATACTGCCGCCGCGAAGAGCAGCGGAAACCTCAGGTTCACCGCCGTTCGCCGCTCCGTCCTCCAGGACGGTGGGATTACCGGGAGCGGAGTAGCCATGGGGCCGTGATGAAGAGCAACAGGGTTCCGATGAAGAGGCTGTTCGCGAAGAGGAACACAAGCGGGTCCATCGTCTGCGCGGTCACGAAGCCGGGATCTCCGAATGCAGGCCCGACCGGCCAGCGAGCCGCGAGCGTAAGTAGAAGTATCGTCGCGCCAAGACTCAGCGTCCCCGCCAGCGGCCAGTTGCGATGGGCGAGGCTGCTTATCGCCAGCCACACGACAGGCAGAAGAATGACCAGGTGGTGGGACCAGGTGACAGTGGAGATCAAGGGGATCAGCGGAAAGAAAGCCATAACGCCGGCGAGCGGTGTGTCCCGCCGACCACGCCAGAGCCACCAGCCGAAGAGGAGCATGGCCGCGGTCAGGGCGACCCCGCCGGCGAAGGGTGTCGCGACCCAGGGTTGCGTGTATGGATTGTGCGAGAGCACCCGTGCGAGAAAGCCGCTGAGGGAATGGTTTCCATAGAAAGCGGTTCCCCTCGCCAGTGCGGGCATCACCTGGGTGAAGAATGCGAGCGTGTCATCGAACCGGATCGCGGCCCCTGCAGCCGCAACGAGGAGGAAGCCCAAAAGCATGAAGAGTGCCGCGCGAAAGCGTCGCTCTACCAGCAACCAGGCGAGCAGGAGGAGAGGGGTTAGCTTGAAGGCGGCCGCGACCCCGATTGCCGCAGCCCAGGCCGGGCGGCATCGAAGGATTCCCAGGATTCCCACGGTGACCAGCAGGAGGATGGGCAGGTTGGCCTGTCCCTGGGTGGCATCTACCCAGAGGGGATAGAAGGTGAAGGTGGCGCAGAGAAGCGCGGTTAGCGCCCAGGGGCCGGGACGCAGTGTCCGAACCACGATCACCAGTGAGGTGAGGAGGCAAGCCTGGCAGAGCAGCAGCCAGAGGATGGCTGCGATCGGCGCGGGCAGCAGGGCCAGGGGTGCGATCAAAGCGGCGAACGCCGGAGGGTAGATGAACGCGGGGCGGAGGGTAGGGTCGGGGAACGGATGATGTAGGAAGGTCGCGTAGAGTGGCCTTCCGTTCCACAGATCCGAGGCGGCGCGCAAGTAGGCGGTGAAATCCTGGTGCCGGCCCGCAGCCTGGATGAGGACCAGCACGTACAGTGTCAGGGCGGCGGCGACCAGCGCAGCCTGTCCGAGCAGCCCGGCTCGTACCCTGCCCCTCGAGGGGGCCGCCGGGGCGGCCGGAAGCACGGAGGGACGGATGGACACTCCGGCTATAACGCGCTGGAGAAGGGGTTCCTCACACTCGCCGTTACACCGGCGTCATGGCCTCCGCTCGTCCGCTCGGGCTCGACGCCTGATGGCCTTCCACCGCCCCCAGCCGATCGCCCAGGCGGAGCCGTCGCCGGTTGCCCCGGGGATCCGGGCCCGCGAGTGGCGCTGGCTGGCCGTGGTCGGAGTACTGCTGCTTCTGATCACCCTTCTGCCGATCCTGGTCGCGGTCCGCCAAACCCCGCCTGGTGCGCCTCACCTGCCGCTGGCGCTTGCGCTGATCTGCGGCGTCTTCACGGTTGCCCTGCGATTGCGGCGCGACCCGGCGCCGCGACTGATCGACCGGGAGGGTCAGTGGGCTTTTTTCCAGGTGATTCCTTGAGCGGGCGCGTCCATCGTTGGCTGATCGGCCTGCTCCTCGCCCTCGCAGTGGCCGGCTGCGCCGCGGTCCTGACTCAATCGAGCGCCTCGAGACAGGCGGCCGACTTCACCTTTTACTACAGTGCCGCCCTACTCGTACGTGAGGGAGACCCCGCGGCAGCCTACGATCAATCGGCGCTCGGAGCCGCGATCTCCAGGGTCGCCCCGGAGAGCGCAGTCGACCGGCGACTGCCATTCAACCTGCCGGTCGCTGCGGTCCTCCCGCTCGTGCCCCTGACGCTGCTCCCGCTGGACCTGGCCTTCCGCGGCTGGCAGCTGATCAGCATGGTGTTGCTGCTGCTGGCGCTCCTGGTCTTCAGCCGAGCCTATCCGCTCGGGCGGGGAAGCCTGGCGCTTGCCGCGCTCGGTACGCTGGCGTCAGTTCCCGCCTGGTCAGTCCTGACCGAGGCACAGCTGACTGCCCTGGTGTTGCTGGGAGCTGCGCTCTTGCTGGCGGGGCTTCGAGCCAAGATCGCAGCCCTGGCCTTCGCCGGCGGGCTGTTGCTGGCGGTCAAGCCTCACTTTCTCCCTGCCTACCTGCTAATCCTGCTCGCGGCGCGACACTGGCGTTCCATTCTGGCTGCCATGGCGGGCGCCGCCGCGATGCTGTTGAGCCCGCTGGCGGCCGGCGGGCCGGCAGCCATGGAAGCCATGGTGCGCAACGCGCTTAGCACCAACGGACTGGTTCCGGTCCGTCTTACCGAGGCCTGGATAGGCCTGCTATCCACCGCACTCCCTGCGGCAACGGTCACACTGGTCAGCCTGGCACTCTACCTTGGCGTCCTGATTTTGCTTGCGCTCGCCGCCCTGCGCTCTCGTCCGGCGGCCGCGGTCCCTTTCGCAGCGCTGGCTCTAGGCCTAGGAATGCTGGCCTCGCCTCACGTTTTGCCTCACGACCTGCTGCTGCTCGCTGCGCCTGCCTGGCTGGCGTTTTCCCTCTATCGCGAGGGTCGCATCGCATCGCCGCTTCCGGTGCTGATGCTGGTCGAACTCACCCTGCTGATCGACCTCAAGGGTATCGGAATGGTGCTCGGGCCTATCGCCATTACTGTCGCAATCGCCTGGGCGTTTCTCAGTTTCAGGCGGCGGGCTGACCGGCTTCGATCTCTGAGCGCGGCAGTGGCAGCCTGATCGCCATCCGACGCTCGTAAGCCAGCATTCGCAGGAGCAGAACCCATAGAGCGGTAAGCCCGGCAAGTTTGACCGAGGTTCCCACGAGCACCAGGGCCGCCTCCATCCGAGAATGAACCAGCAGGTCCGCAGGCAGCGGAAAAGCCCGGCGGTCCATCCAGCAGAGGGCGTAAGCGGCGGCGAGCCAACAGCCGTAGTGGGCCGGCGCCTTGCGCGCGGCTATCCAGGCGATCGCGGTCGCCATCGGAAGGAGGAGCGTGACCAGGTGGTGCTGCCACGTCACGCTGGAGACGATCAGCAGCGAGGTCACGAGCGCGGAGAAACCGAGCCGCAGAGTCCAGCTCGAGTCAGCGCCTCCGCGGGCCGACCACAACGTCCAGCCAACGACGACGGCGACCGCAAGCGCGATCACAACTTTCGCGAGCGCCTGGGTGGCTGGGCCTGCAATCCCTGGCGCGTACTCGACCACGCGGCTGACCAAACCGTCGATCGAGCCGTTGTCCCAGTTGGCTGTGCCCAGGCCGATACGAGGTAGGACGACGGTGAAGAACTGCCAGCTACCGGGCGATGCCAGGACGGTGATCGCGGTCACGGCGGCCAGCATCGCGGAGGCCAGTAGCGCCAGGCGCCGGCGCCCGAGCCTGAAGAAAAGGGGTATCAGGAAAATCGGGGTCACCTTGAGAGAAGCAGCCAGGGCGAGCAGCAGCCCGCTCCTTGAGTCACGCTGGCGGAGCCCGGCGAGCAGCGTTCCAACCAGGAGCAACAGCCAGAGGGTCGCAACCTGCTGGAACTTCAGATTCAGGTAGACGGGCATGAAACTGAGGGCCGCCAGCAGGAAAAGCCGGCGGTGCGTCCTGGAAAGCTCCGGATGGGCGCGAAGGATCAAGCCGAGGGCGAGCACGAAAGCGAGATGAACGACGAGCAACCAGATCCGCCCAGCGGCAACCAGCCCGAGCGGGGTGAGCGGCGCCAGGAGGAGAGCAAAGAAGGGCGGATAAATGTAAGCGACCACCCAGGCCTGAGTGCCCCAGGAGCGCTTGAAGTTGGCATAGATGTCGCCTCCGTGCGCGGCGGCCTGTGCCCCACCGAAGTAATTGACAAAGTCAAAGCGCAGCGCCGCGGCATCGAGTGATAGCCATTGGTTGATTGACCAGATGATGTAATAACCGCCGATCAGCAGCAGCAGGGCAAGCAGCAGGCGCTCCCGGAATCTCGTCTCGTACAGCCGGCGCACGCCGTACCAGCTCCTCATGCTGCGACCGGCATCCTGTCCGCTGATCCGGCCTCAGCGCGTCTGCGCTGCCAGGCGAAGCCGAGCAGCGCGACCGGCAGGGCGGTAAATCCGTTGAAGTAGCCCAGGTGAAAGCCCGCGAAGTAAAAGAGCGGAACCGTCGCGAATGCCCAGATCGCAATCTCCACGCTCGGGTTGCGCCAGCCCGACAGCAGCGGACCGACGAGGGCCAGCATCACCGGAAGCAGCAGGAGCGTGTCGTAGGAGTGCGCGTAGGGAGCGGCGAGAAAGGTCAGCAGCAGTACTGTCAGAGCACGGGTGAGACCCGCTCGGCTGTGGCGGAAAGTCCACGTCGCATAGCAGCCGGCGGCTATGAGCACCACGGCGACAACGAGCTGGCGTGCGACGCCTGACAGTGCCGGGTAGTAAAAGGCATTGATCGAGGACAGGTCGGCCTGCTGCAGCGCGCCGGACCATTGCCCTAAGACGGCGCGCGGCCAGTCCAGGAATGCGCCTCGCATCACCAGGGCCGCGACGCCGAAGAGGATCAGGCTCCCGAGGGCGAAACCAGAGAGAAGTGATCTGAAGGCGCGCGGTTCGAGCAGAGCGACGACGAGCAGCAGTGGAAGTCCGATGTGAGGCTTGATCCAACCGATCGCCAGCAGCGCACCGGCCAGCCGGTGGCGGCCCTGCCGCTGTAACGTCCAGGCCCCGGCAAAAGCCGCCAGCAGAAAGGGCACCGGCTGGCCCTGGAAGATGTTGATGAAGGCGACCGGTGAGGCCAGGACTGCGGCGGTGGACGCCTGGAGTGTTCGACCGCTGAAGCCGAGCAGGCGCATCAGCGCCCAGGCTGAGGCCGCGATGGCGGTGAGTGCGGCTGCCAGGTAAATCGCGTAGGCGGCCTGCCAGGAAAGGGGGGTCAAGGGGACGATGGCGAGGGCAACCCACGGTCCTTGCGGGTAAGGGAGGGCATCGTAGTAAGCCGGGTCGCCGGGCTTGCTGTGCGCCGGCTGGTTGTAGAGATGGTCCTGTTCGATTGCCAGCGCGTTGCCGTCGTACGGATTCCCGCCCTGCGCCACCAGATTCGCTGCAGCGAAGAAATCGCGGAAGTCCTGCCCGTGGGATGGGGAGACGAGCAGCTGCCGCGCGCTCGCCAGGGCGAGCACCGCCAGGAAACCAAGCAGCAGTCGCTGACGGAACGCGCGCCGGCGATCGGCGATCACGGAACGAGCGCGCTCTGGGCGTAGGCACGGTTAGCCGGCGTGTCGCGCATCATCACGGTCGCCTTGTCGAAGGTGCCCAGTTCGAACCATCCCGTGTAGCCGGAGGCTGAGTGGACCTGACGCAGCTCGGTGATGATGGGATCGTCGTTGTGGAAGATGACCCAGTTGATGCCGTAGCTGTCCAGCAGGCTGGCCTGGTCATGGCCGAGAGACTGGAGGTGATCGTAATCGGAGAGGAGCTTGTCGCCAGTTACGGCGGCATCACCGAAGATGAACACCGGCTGCACGGGGTAGAGCCGGTAAATGAGGTACCCACCCCAGCCGTAGGCGTTGAGCATATGGCCGGGCGCCGGGTGTTGCTGGAGGAAGGTTGCCGCCTTGATCGGAAAGTCTCGTGCGATCAGCTTCCCATCCACGCGCTGCAGCAGGCTCGGGGCGCTGGCAGTAAGAACAATCGCGAGCAGCACTACAAGCAGGGTGGTGTGCAGCGCGAAGCTGAGCCCGTTGCTGGTGCGCCGGCGCGCGGGCCGGTGCCGACCGACCCGGTCGAGCGCCTGCTGGCCGTAGTCCGCAAGCGCGGGAACGGCCACCAGCATGAAGAAGGAAAGGTTGCGCACGGAGTGGAGCGAGAGGCCGAGGCCGACTAGCAGGAAAAGGAACTGGCGCAATTCGATTCGACGCGCGATGGCGAGACCGGCAACCAGTAGAAAGATCATCGCCTCGAAGGCGTACATCTGCGTCATCTGGAAATTTGGCGAGAACCACTCGACTATGAGGCGCTGCTGCGCGTTGCTCGAAACCGTCTGGAACGGATAGAGATAGATGTCCCAGCCGTTTGGATTCGCCAGCGCCGCGACCACCGAAGCCAGCAGGACGAGCGCGAGGTTGCGCAGGCTGCGGGTCGAAAGCGCCCCGGGTCGTTTGAGGAGCCAGCGAAGACCTTCCGCCGCCAGCGCAATGCCGAGGAAGGCGTAGGCGATGAAGAAGCCTGCGTGCAGGTTGCTCCAGACCAGCACCACCAGCGGAAGGGCGTAGAGGGCACGGCTCCGTCCCTCGCAATAGCGCTTGATCCACAGGTATGTGAGGGCCGTCAGCGCGAAGGTGACCATCTGGATCCGCGGTCCCCAGATAGGATTGGCCGCCGCCACACCCAGGACCAATGCGCAACCCGCGATCACGAAGTTGACCCGCCGGTCGATCGCCAGGTAAACGAGCACGAACCCGGCCGCGGTGATACCTCCCAGCACCAGGCTGACAAGCGGCAGGTGACCGAGCGCGAATAGCGCCGCGAGGGCGACCTCGCTCAGCCACTCGTGAGTTATCCAGCGGTGGTCCGGGACGGTGAAGGTGAAGAGATCATGACGGGGAACGACGTGGTGGGCCAGGATCCAGTTTCCGGTCGAGACATGCCACCAGAAGTCGGGGTCCGTGACCGGCTGCACGGCGGCGATCAGCATCGTCATCAGGACGGCGATGCTGAAGAAGCGCGGTAGGTCGAGCCAGCGGAAGAGCCGTTGTGACCCGCGATCGGACCCTGGCTTTTCTGCGAAATCGTCGGCCGAGCGTGCCAGGGTTGCCAATTTAACAGTCATGTAACGGCGGCGTGCGCCCTCCCCTTGCAGGAGTCACTCGAATCAGCCGCTAGAGGACGAACGGGATCAGCCGGCGGGTGCGGCTGGCGTAGGCGGCATACTCGGGAAAAGCCCGGCGTAGCACCCGTTCCTCGTAAAAGGTCCTGACCAGCTGGGCGCCGAGAAAGACGGCGAAGACAGCCAGATGGACGGTAAGAATGGTGGGCAGGACCAGGCCCAGGCCAGCAGCGATCTCACCGAGGTAGATGGGATGGCGGGCAAACCGGTAGGGGCCGCTGGTGACCAGGCCACGGGCCTCCGGCACGATACTGAAGCGCCTGCCAAGGTACGTCAGCGAATAAATCGCCCAGACCATGCCGCAGGCAAGCAGCATGTCGCTGGCAGCCAGCAGCAGCAGATCCGAGCTGCTCGGCCCGCCCGGGAAGAGCCAGAGTGCGTACAGGATGAAGCTACCGGTCATGGCTGCCGTGATCGCGATCAGGTTGTGGTCGCTGGCGATGGCGCGGCTGCGGACCATGTAGATCAGCAGCAGGAAGCCGAAGAAGGCGAGCGTGAGAACCCGGTTCAGCAGGTACATCGCCTCACCCCGATCGATCAAGGTTCCGGCGGCGTGCTGGATGGAAGCGTGCTGGATGCCTGCTATGGCCAGCTCAGCCTGGATCGCGACCAAGAAGCCGAAGACGCCCAGGGGAATGGCCCGACCGAAAAGGAAGGAGACGCGTGCATTCATGCCGTCACAAAGTTCGACAGGAATTTAGCGATTTTCCTGCTATCATATGGCGCGCCAAGCGCGGCTCCGCCGCCCAGGGGGGCCTTTTTCCTTATATGAGTGCGATCCAGGCCGCGGATGAGATCTTTGACCCGTTCCTGCTTGTCCACCAGTCGGTTAGCACTCGCCTCCAGATGGTCGACGCCGAGCTGGAGACGGCCGAGCAGAAGGCCCGCGAGCTGGAGAATTCGCTCGACCGTATGCGAGAGCAGGCGGACGAATCCCGCGTAGTGGAGAAGCATCTTCTCAACAACCTGAAGCAGTTCTCGCCCTCCGAGGTCCAGGAAACGTTCGCCAACATCCGGGAGACCCAGTTGAACGTCGAGCGAGCGCACTTTGAATACGAGGCGCTTGCCGCCCGCCGGGCGGAGCTCAAGGACCAGGGCCAATTTCTGCGTTCCGCCAGCCAGATACTGTCCGACCTGCAGCGGATGTACGGAGAAAACGGAGGTCATCCGGTCGTGGACGGGGACAAGCAGTTCCGTGACGCCTCCCGGCAGGTTTTCCAGATCATCGAAGAGGAGCGCATGCGCATCGCCCGGGACATGCACGACGGACCGGCCCAGTCGATGGCCAACCTCGTGCTGCAGGCGGAAATCCTGGAGCGGCTACTCGACCGAAACCCCAAGCAGCTCGTCACCGAACTGGCCGAGTTCAAGAACAGCGTTCGCAATGCCTTGGAGGAAACCCGCCAGCTGATTTTCGATCTGCGCCCCATGACACTTGATGACCTGGGGTTGATACCAACCCTGCGAAAGTTCATCAAGGAGTACGGCGATAGGTACGGCCTGGCCACCCGATTCAATGTCGTGGGCCAGGAACGCCGCCTCCCCGGGAACACCGAGGGCGTCCTCTTCCGCATCATCCAGGAGGCCCTCACGAACGTGCACAAGCACGCTCGCGCCAAGATGGCCGAGGTGACCATGAACCTGCAACCCTCGAGAGTCGTGATCGTGATCAAGGACGATGGCCAGGGTTTCGACGTGGCCCGGACCGAGGCCAACCTCCACAAGAACAAGAACCTCGGATTGATCAGCATGCGGGAGCGCGCCGAGCTGGAGAAGGGCGTGCTGGAGATCCGCAGCCAGCCCGGCCGCGGCACCGAAGTGAAAGTAGAAGTCCCCCTGGCCAAGCGTTAGCGCGACTCCTCAGTAGCTAGCGAGGCCGCAGGCCGAGCCGCGCTTTCGCCCCTGTAAGCAGAACCGCGAGGCCGCAGGCCGAGCCGCGCTTTCGCGCGTATCAGGGCGGGGCCGTATGCGGCTCGTGCGAGCATGCGAGCGCATCCCCTTTTTTGCGCGAGCGCGGCGCGAGCCGCTGGACGGCACCGCCCGTGTTGTTACAGGTTTGTGAAAAGACTTTGGCTAAGTTTTCGCCCGGCCTTCGTTGCTACCGTGACGGCCCGGTGTGAAACTGGGTCTGCACTTAGTAAGGAGGTGAATCGCATGTTGACCAATCTGTATCTCCGTCTCCGTGAGCTGCTTAACCGTGAGGAAGGGCAGGGCATGGTCGAGTACGCCCTTATTCTCGTCTTGATCGCCGTCGTCGTCATCGTCGTGCTGATCATTCTTGGCAACCAGGTCAAGAACGTTTTCTGCAACATCTCGGGCGGTCTCGGCCAGTAAGACTTCGACGCTCCGTGGAGCAACAAGAGAGGGTCCGCGTAAGCGGGCCCTCTTTGCTTTGGCACTGGAATCGGGGCTGGGGTAGTTCTGGATGCAGCTTTTTTCGAGTGTGTCAACAGCGCAAGGAAGGGCAGGCGTTTCTAGATACAGCATGCGAAGACGTCACGCCCAGCGTGGAGCGATGGCGCAGAAAATCAGGAGGTGAGTCGATTGGCGACGGAGGTTAAGCCGAAGAGCAACCGCATCCTCTTGATCTTCGGTATTTTCCTTGCCATTGTGGCGTTTGGAGGCGCACTGCTCGTAGGCCGGACCTCGGGCGGAACGACGGCGATCGGAGGGGGCAGCAAGAACGTCCCCGCGGTAATTGCGGTGAAAGACATTCCCGCATCGACACAGATCACGGCGGACATGGTAACTATTCAGAACTTCAGCTCGGACCAGGCCCCGCCGTACGCGTTCCGTGCGAAGGACGTCGTTGTCGGCAAGTACGCCGGCATCGCGATCCACGCCAATCAGGCGATCATCGACTATGATTTGGTCGCGACAGCGGGCGAGGTCCAGCCGGCGAAGCAGGCGTTCCTGCCAATCCCGAGCGGACAGGTCGCCATGCAGATCCCGACCGGTGAGCTGGTAGGAGCCGGTGGCTACATCCAGCCCGACGACCGGATCGACGTCATCGTTTCGTACACCCCTACCGGAGCAAAGCTGCCCAAGACGAAGACCACGTTCACCAACCTGCACGTCCTTCGGGTCGGCCCGGCCGGCGGTGCCAACACCCGCGGCATCTCGTCGAGCCTGACCGTCATCGTGACGCTCAGCCAGGCGGAGCAGCTCAAGTGGGCGCTCGACAACACCAACTACAAGTTCGTCCTGAAGTCCATCAAGGACTACGATGTGGCTGACCCGGTCGCGGCCGTAACCGACATCGACAGCTTCTCGAACGCCTTCGGGATCCACTAAACCGGCAGAAATACGTTGACACGCTCCCCGCGAAATCGGAAGATTTCGCGGGGATGCGTCTTTGAAGAGATAGTGGTATGGCCGAACTGATCAAAGTCCTCATCGTTGACGACATCGCGAGCACTCTGGACAACCTCCAGAAGTTGCTCTCCTTCGAGCCCGACATCCAGGTGGTCGCCACGGCCGCCAACGGCAAGGAAGGCGTCGAGCAGGCCAAGAAACTGGTCCCTGACATCGTCCTGATGGACGTCAACATGCCGATCATGGACGGCATCCAGGCGACCGAGACCCTCGCCCAGGAAGCCCCCAACTCGCCTGTGATCATCATGTCGGTCCAGGGCGAGCGCGACTACCTCCGGCGGGCGATGCAGTCCGGTGCCCGCGAGTTCCTGATCAAGCCCTTCTCGGGCGACGAGCTGATTGCCAGCATTCGCCGGGTGTACCAGCTCGAGCAGAAGAAGGAGTCGTTCATGGCGAAGTCGACCGGGGGCGCCGCGCCCGCTGCGGCCGCGCCCTCCGCCGGCGAAACGCCACGCAGGGCCGAGCAGGGCCAGGTCTTCTTCTTCTACTCGGGAAAGGGAGGCGTTGGCAAGTCGCTGCTGGCCGCCAACCTGTCGGTCTCCATGGCCAACGAGACCAAGGGAAAGGTCGCGCTGGTCGACCTCGACCTCCAGTTTGGGGACATCGGGGTACTGCTGAACCTGGATCACTCCCAGGGCATCACCGACCTGATCGAAAACATCGACCATATGGATGCCGACTTCATCCGCGAGATCATGGTCGACGGGCCGTTCGGCATCAAGGTATTGCTTACGCCGACCAGCCCGGAACTGGCCGACCTCGTGACCGTCGATCACATCCGCCGGATCTTTGCCGAGCTGCGGAAGATGTTCGATTACATCATCGTCGACAGCAGCGCCCACCTTGGCGAGATCAACCTGGAAGTCCTGGATCACGCCGACAAGGTCGTGGTCGTAACCTCGCTAAGCATCCCGTCGATCAAGAACACCAAGCTGGCGCTCAAGATCTTCGACTCCCTCTCAATCTCGCCGGACCGGGTGGTACTCCTGCTGAACAAGTCGGATGCCCATTCAGAGTTCAACAAGGAGAGCGTGGAGGCGAACCTCCGCTTTCCGATCGCCGGCCAGATTCCCAATGACGCCAAGCTCGTGATCAACTCGGTGAACCGCGGCAATCCGTTCGTGAGCACGCATCCGGAGGCGGAGATCAGCCAGCGGATCCGTGAGCTGGTCGCCAAGCTACTGCCAACGCCGCAGGCCGCGGAGCCGGAAACTACGGACAAGAAACCGCGCAAGGGTCTGTTCGCCCGGCGTTAGGACTTAGAGATGGACTCCGTTATGGTCGGCTGCCTGCCCACATCACTCTCCGCGAACAATGCAGCCCTATTTGTGACGCTTGGAAGGGCGAGCTAGAACATGTCCCTCCTCGATCGCGTCCAGAAACAGCAGGCGCCCGACCCCTCGGCGGTGCCGGATGGGGCATTCGTACCCCAGGGCGGGGCGGCTCCGGCTCCGCGTAGCCAGGCGCCCGTTGCCCGCGTCCGCACAGCCTTCGAGGTACAGGCGGAACGGATCAAGAACCGGCTCCAGGCCCGCCTGATCGAGGACCTGGACGCCTCCGAGGAGGAGGACCGGGATCAGCGCGCCGCCCGGATCACGGACACGCTCAACGCCGTCATCGCTGAGATGGGCTTGACGGTGACCAAGCCGGAGCGGCAGCGTCTGCTCGACTCGGTTCTAAATGACTTCCTCGGGCTGGGCCCGATCGAGTCGCTCGTCAACGACCCATCCGTGACCGAAATCATGGTGAACGGCCCCGACCAGGTCTTCGTCGAGCACAAGGGCAAGCTGACCCTTTCCACGATCCAGTTCGAGAGCGACGACCAGCTGCGACGGGTGATCGACCGGATCGTCTCGACCATCGGCCGGCGCATCGACGAGAGCTCCCCCATGGTCGATGCCCGTCTCAAAGACGGCTCCCGTGTCAACGTCATCATTCCGCCGCTGGCCCTGAACGGCCCGGTGTTGACCATCCGAAAATTTTCCAAGGACCCCTACAAGATCAGCGACCTGATCAAGTTCGGCTCCCTGACGGACCCGATGGCCCAGTTCATCCGGGCCTGCGTGCGGTCAAAACTCAACATGCTGGTCTCCGGGGGAACCGGTTCGGGCAAGACGACGACCCTCAACGTACTTTCCAGCTTCATCCCGGAGGAGGAGCGGGTGGTGACGGTCGAAGACGCCGCCGAACTGCAGCTGAACCAGGAGCACGTTGTAACACTTGAGTCACGGCCGGCGACCGTCGAGGGTCGCGGCCGCATTGCCATTCGTGACCTTGTCGTCAATGCCCTCCGGATGCGCCCAGATCGAATCGTAGTGGGCGAGTGCCGCGGCGGCGAGGCCCTGGACATGCTCCAGGCGATGAACACCGGACATGACGGATCGTTGACGACTATCCATGCCAACTCTCCACGTGACAGTTTGAACCGCCTCGAGACGTTGGTGTTAATGGCGGGAGCAGAACTGCCGTCCCGGGCCATCCGGGAGCAGATCTCGTCCGCCATAAACGTCATCGTGCAGCAGAGCCGCCTTCGCGACGGATCTCGCAAGATCATCGCCGTCAGCGAAGTACTCGGACTGCACGGCGACCAGGTAAAAGTTCAGGACATTTTCATGTTTAAGCAAACCGGCGTCAGCGAAGACGGGAAGGTGCAGGGCTACTTCACGGCCACCGGCATCATTCCGAAGTATTTCGATCACCTGCAGTCGTCGGGCGAGGGCGTGACCAAGGATCTCTTCACGCCAGTGCCGGACCCTGCCGGACAAGGAGGCAAATAAGTGTCGCTTCAACTCGTCTTCGCGGCCATGGCAGCGATCGGCGCCTTGATCGTCGTGATGGCACTCGCAGCCAACCGGCAGCCCGAGGTTACCGACCTGCACATGGACGAATACAACCCGGCCGCCGCGCCGACCAAGAAGGGCGGCGTGTTCGAGGGCCTGATGGAGGGCTTCAACAAGAGCCTTACCAAGAAGGGCGGACGGACCTCCAGGCTCACCGAGGAGCTGGCCAAGGCCGACCTCAAGCTGCGCGTTTCCGAATACGTGATGGTGATCGTCGGCCTCATCATCCTGCTTAGCCTCGTCATCTTCCTGCGCTTTCATAACCCGGCCCTGGCACTGATCGGTATCCCGGTCGGCTACTTCGCGCCTGGGTTCTTCCTCAAGTTTCGTCAGCGGCGCCGCCTCAAGGCCTTCAACAACCAGCTGGGCGACACGATCGTCCTACTTTCGAACGCCCTCAAGGCGGGTTACTCGTTCGCCCAGGCGATGGCGACCATCGCGAAGAGCTCATCGCCACCGATGGCCGACGAGTTCAGCCGGGCGACCCGCGAGATGAACCTCGGCGTCTCGGTCGACGACGCGCTCCAGCACATGGTAAAGCGCATCGAGAGCGAGGACTTCGACCTGATGGTGACTGCGGTGCAGATTCACCGCGTGGTCGGCGGTAACCTCGCCGAAATCCTCGACACTATTGCCTTCACCATTCGTGAGCGCATCCGCATCCAGGGTGAGATCCGGACCCTGACCGCGCAGGCCCGCGCCTCGGGTTACATCATCACCGGCCTGCCCTTCGCGCTCGCCCTGCTGCTGACCTTCATCAGCCCCAGCTATATCACGCCCCTCTTCCACGAATGGCTCGGCTACGTCCTGATCGGGATGGGCCTTGTATCGATCAGCGTCGGCTACGGCATCATCTCGAAAATCACGAACATCCAGGTGTAGCAGGATATGAATATTTTCACTATCGTCTTCGCCTTCCTCGCCTTCAGCGGTGTCTTCATCGCTGTTCAGGCCGTCACCGCCAAGCCTCGCCAGGACCTGATCGCCGAGCGCCTGGCGCAGTACCGCGACCACAACCTGACGCTTGATGAGATCGAGCTCTCGCTGCCCTTCAGCGAGCGCTTCATCAAGCCGGCGCTGGAGCGGATCGGCAGCCTGCTTACCTCGCGTATGGCGAAGAACCGCCAGCTCGTCGTACAGAACAAGATCAACCTGGCCGGCCGGCCCTATGGCCTCAGCGTCAACGGTTTCGAGGTCCTCAAGGTCATTGCCGGCATCATCATCGCCCTCGTGGCGCTCGGTGTCGCCGGACTGCTGGGTGTCTCCAGCCTGCCGCTGAAGGGCGCCGCGCTCGGCCTCGGCTTCGTGCTGGGCCGCTTCCTTCCCGACGTCTGGCTGAACAACCTGATCAAGGGCCGCCAGAAGGAACTCCGTCTGGCACTCCCCAACGCACTCGACCTGCTCACGATCTCGGTCGAGGCGGGCCTCGGCTTCGACGCTGCCATCGGGCGGCTCACGGAAAAGTTCAAGAACGCCCTGTCCGACGAGTTCGCCCAGGTGCTCAACGAGATCCGTCTCGGCCGGCCGCGGCTCGAGGCACTCGATGAGATGGGCCGCCGCTCCGGCGTGGAAGAGCTCCATACGTTCATCCAGGCGCTGATCCAGTCCGAGCAACTCGGTGTCGGTATCGCCAAGGTGCTCCGCATCCAATCGGAAGAGATGCGCCGCCGCCGCCGTCAGCGGGCTGAGGAGCAGGCCGCCCAGGCTCCGCTCAAGATGCTCTTCCCGATGATCGGCTGCATCTTCCCGACGTTGTTCATCGTGCTGATGGGACCCGCCGTGATCCTGATCATGCACACCTTCCAGCACAAATAGCGGGTTGGGGACGCCTTTAGGGGCGTCCCCTTTCCACCTACAACGCAGCACGAGGCCCGGTATAATACATGTCTAGAGTTTTGCGACTGACGAAAGAGGATGGGACCGTGGTAGCGGAGCCGCTCGAGGTGGCCCGCAACTTCTTCAGCCGGGGCATGGGGCTGATGGGACGCGCCAGACTGCCCGAGAACGGTGGCCTCCTGATTTACTCCTGCAATGGCATCCACATGATGTTCATGCGCTTTCCGATCGACGCGGTCTTCGTCGACAAGAGCGGATCGGTGCTACGAACCTATGAGCGGCTGCTGCCCTGGATCGGCATGGTGCCGTTCGTCCACCGGGCCGACAGGGTGGCCGAGCTGCCGGCGGGGGCGATCCGGCGTCACGGGATCAAGCCGGGAGACCGGCTGACGGTTGCCGCTTAGCTCGCTTCTAGACCTGCTTTTCCCGCCGGCGTGCGGCGGCTGCGGACGGCGTGGAAGCCTGTGGTGCCGGGAGTGTGCTGCCTCTCTGCGGCCGGTGGTCGGCGCAGAACTTGCCGGGGTCCCCGTGGTTGCCGCGGCTCGCCTGGAGGATGCTTTCCAGCGGGCGATTCACACCTATAAGTACCGGTCACGCGCGGCGCTGGGGGAGCAGCTGGCCGGTCACCTCCTGGCTGCCGTGCGCCGAGCCGCCATCCCGCTCAACGCCCTGACCTTCGTTCCCCTTCATCCCGAACGGGCGCGCCAGCGCGGCTTCAACCAGGCGGAGCGACTTGCCCGTAACCTGGGGCAGGAACTGCAACTACCAGTGGTCGAAGGGCTGAGTCGGATCCGGCCAACCGCGCCCCAGGTCGGTCTGACGGGCCGCGAACGTGAGGCGAATGTCGCCGGCGCGTTCAAATGGACCGGCAGGGGGGCCCCGCCGGCCGGCTGCGGCCTGGTTGACGATGTCTGTACCACCGGAGCCACCCTGCTGGCGGCCGCAGGCGCGCTGAGTTCTGCCGGGGGTTCAGTAGGGGCTTTCCTGGTTCTGGCGGTCCCGCATACTTTGGCGCTGCCCGTCGTTACATTGCCGGAATAGTCCGCCTGTTCCCAAATTCTGAATTCTGGGGGATCTAGCTTCATGGTCAATGCTTCGGAAGTCTCACAGGACGAGCTCGGACGCTATTACGAAGCGCTGGGACCGATCCGGGATCTCGTTCTCGACGACAGCTTGACCGAGGTCATGGTCAACGGCCATGAAAACATCTACGTGGAACGTGGCGGCAAGATTCTTCTGACCGACCGCAAGTTCGACGACGAGAACCACCTTCTCCGCGTGATCGATTTCATCGTCTCCGCCGTCGGTCGCCGGATCGACTTCCGGACACCGATGGTGGATGCCCGCCTGCTGGACGGCTCGCGCGTCAACGCCGTCATCTCTCCAATCGCGCTCGACGGCCCGATGCTTACGATCCGGAAGTTCTCCCGCGACCCCTTCCAGGCGGAGGACCTGGTCAATTTCGGCACCATCACCGCAGAGGCTGTGGGATTTCTCAAGGCCTGCGTCATGGCACGCTCCAACCTCCTTATTTCCGGTGGAACCGGAACTGGCAAGACGACCCTGCTCAACGTCGCCTCCTCCTTCATTCCTCCCGACGAGCGTATCGTCACCATCGAGGATGCGGCCGAGCTCCAGCTTCACCAGGAGCACGTCTGCCGGATGGAGTCTCGTCCTCCGGACCTCAACGGCGAGAACAAGGTCGGCATTCGCGAACTCGTAATCAATGCCCTCCGCATGCGCCCCGACCGGATCGTGGTCGGTGAGTGCCGCTCCGGAGAAGCGCTCGATATGCTCCAGGCTATGAACACGGGCCATGACGGCTCGCTGACCACCCTGCACGCCAACACCACTCGCGACGCGCTGTCCCGTCTGGAGACGATGGTCCTGATGGCGGGTATCGACCTTCCGACCAAGGCAATTCGGCAGCAGGTGGCTTCCGCCATCGACCTGATCGTGCAGCTGTCCCGCATGCGGGACGGCCAGCGCAAGGTCACCAGCATCACCGAGATCACGGGAATGGAAGGTGACACGATCACGATGCAGGAGATCTTCCTCTACGAGTCCCACGGTGCCGACAAGAACGGGGTCATGACCGGTGTCTTCCGGCCGACGGGCATCCGCCCGCAGATCATGGACAAGCTGTTCGCCGCCGGGGTGCCGATCCCGCCGGAACTTGGCCGTGTCTTCCCGGATCGCCGCGCCAACGAACGCGCCGGCAAGTAGTAGTTAGACGCTCGGCTAAGCGATAGTTTCGCGGCCGCAGGCCGCAGCTTTAGCTGGGCTAAAATGCGCCCCTCAGCCAGCAAGACGGGTCGGGCGCAGTTGCGGTTGAGCGCCGTCCCGCGGTAACCCGATAGGTCGTGGGCGGCGCGAGATCGACGACGGAGCCCGACACGGCTTGCTGGGATCTGGGTGGGTATACTCGAGTCTCGCGAGATCTCGCGATGGAGGTAGGCCCATGCAGATCTTGATCCAGGCCAAGAAGTCCGCGGCCGACCCTCAGATGAAGGCCTACGCGCAGGCCAAGCTGGAGAAGCTGGGGCGTCATTTCGATCATGTCCTGGAGGCGCGCCTGGAACTCGGGACGGAGAAAAACAAGAGCTCAGAGAACCTCAAGGTTGCGGAGCTCACGGTCCACGTCACGGGACGCACCGGCAACATCCTCAAGGCGGCGCAGTCGGCCGAGCACATGAACGAGGCGGTGGACCTCGTCATCGACAAGATGGACCGGCAGATCCGGGACCACAAGGAGCGCCTCAAGGACCACCGGCCCGCGAGGGCGGCCGGCGCCCCCGCCGCGCGCTCCGCCACGAGCCCGCGTCCGTCGAATGGCGTCGCCAAGGTCAAGCGCTTCAAGCTGAAACCGACTACGCTGGAGCAGGCGACGGAGGAGATGGAGCAGCTTGGCCACAGCTTCTTCCTCTTCCTCAACGAGGACACCCAGGAGCTTAACGTCCTCTACCGGCGCCACGATGAAACGCTGGGCCTGGTCGAAGCGGACCTGAGCTAACCGATCAGGTCGGTTTCGGCTGGCGGGGTCCGGGTATCCTTACTGATTGCGGATAGATATGTCTAGATGAGCGTTCTTACCAAAGTCTTAGGCGACCCTAATGCGCGCGAGGTCAAGCGGCACCTCGAGCGGGTCGCGGACATCAACCAGCTCGAGCCGCTGATCGAGCAGCTCACGGCCGAGGAGCTGACCGCCAAGACGCAGGAGCTCCGGGAGCGCCTGCGCCAGGGTGAGACGCTCGAAGACCTGCTGGTGGAGGCGTTCGCGGTCGTGCGCGAGGCGGCTCGACGGGCGATCGGGCTGCGCCCATTCGACGTCCAGCTGGTGGGGGGGATCGTGCTCCACCAGGGCAAGATCGCCGAGATGAAGACCGGCGAGGGCAAGACCCTGGTTGCAGTGTTACCGCTCTACCTCAACGCGCTGGCCGGGAAGGGAGCGCACCTGGTGACAGTGAACGACTACCTGGCCCGTCGAGACGCCGGTTGGAACGCGCCCATCTACCGCCTGCTGGGCATGACCGTGGCCGTCATCGGTCACGAGATGTCGCTGCTCTACGACCCGGAGTTCCTCGACGAGACCCATCCGGATCCGCGCTTGCAGCACCTGCGCCCCGTCTCGCGTGCGGAGGCTTACCAGGCCGACATCACCTACGGAACCAACAGCGAGTTCGGTTTCGATTACCTGCGCGACAACATGGCTGTAGACCTGAGCCAGTGCGTCCAGCGCGGTCTCAACTTCGCCATCGTGGACGAGGTCGACAGCATCCTGATCGACGAGGCACGGACACCGCTGATCATCTCCGGCCAGGGCCAGGAGTCGACCGAGAAGTACTACCAGTACGCGCGACTGATCCCCCGGCTCGCCGAGACGGATTACACCGTGGACGAGAAGACCAAGTCGGCTTCGCTGACCGAGGAGGGCATCGGCAAGATCGAGCGCTGGACCGGGATCAAGAACGTTTACGAGCTCGAACATGTCGATGAGGCTCACCAGATCAACCAGGCACTCAAGGCTTTCACGCTCTACAAGCGGGACCGGGACTACCTGGTCAAGGACGGCGAGGTGATCATCGTCGATGAGTTCACAGGCCGGCAACAGCCCGGTCGCCGCTGGGCGGACGGCCTGCACCAGGCGGTCGAGGCCAAGGAAGGCGTCAAGGTCCAGCAGGAGACGCAGACGATGGCGACGATCACGTACCAGAACTACTTCCGCCTCTACGAGAAGCTGGCCGGGATGACCGGGACCGCCGTCACCGAGGCCGAGGAGTTCGACAAGATTTACAAGCTCCAGGTGGTCGTCATTCCAACCCACCGGCCGATGGTGCGTGACGACCACCCGGACCTGATCTACAAAACGGAGGAAGCGAAGTTCAAGGCAGTGGCTGACGAGATCGTCGAAATGGCCCAGTCGGGGCGGCCGGTTTTGGTCGGCACGGTTTCGGTTGAGAAGTCGGAGAAGCTTGCCCGCTTGCTGGAGAAACGCGGCATCCGCCACGAGGTGCTCAACGCGAAGCAGCACGAGCGGGAAGCGCTGATCGTGGCCAACGCGGGCCACTCGAGCGCCGTGACGATCGCGACCAACATGGCTGGGCGCGGTACCGACATCGTGCTGGGGTCCGGTGTGGTCGATGCCGGCGGCCTGCACATCGTCGGTACGGAGCGACATGAGAGTCGCCGGATCGACAACCAGTTGCGTGGTCGTGCCGGCCGGCAGGGTGACCCGGGATCGTCGCGATTCTTCCTCGCCTTAGACGATGACCTGATGCGGATTTTCGGTGGTGAGCGAATCAAGGGCATGATGAACATGCTTCGCGTCGCGGACGACGAGCCGATCGAGTCCCGAATGGTCTCCCGCCAGATCGAGGGCGCCCAGACCAAGGTCGAAGGGCACAACTTCGATGCCCGCCGCTATCTCGTCGAGTACGACGATGTCATGAACAAGCAGCGCGAGATCATTTACGGGGAGCGGCGCAAGGTGCTCGAGGGCGCCGATCTCCGAGAGCTCGTGCTTTCCTGGGTCCGCAAGGTGGTCGGGGACGCCGTCAATGAACACTGCCAGTCCCGCCATCCGGACAACTGGGACCTGGCGGCGCTGGTTGCCCAGCTCCAGACCGTCTTCCCGATGCCGCCCTTTGAAGAGATCCCGCCGGAAGAATTCGGTGAGACGAAAGAGGCTGTAACCGAGCGGCTCTTCGAGTACGCGCAGGCTGCGTACACCGCCAAGGAGGCGGAGGTGACGCCGCCGATGATGCGCAAGGTCGAGCAGTTCGTGGTGCTGAAGACGATCGATTCCAAGTGGATCAGCTACCTGACCATGATGGAACACTTCAAGGAAGGCATCGGCCTGCGCGCCTTTGGCCAGAAGGATCCCCTGATCGAATACAAGAACGAGGCCTTCCAGGCCTTCCAGGAATTGCTCTCGGACATCCAGTTCGACATCGCCTCCACCGTCTTCCGGGTCCAGCTGGTTACCGAGCCGCCACCGCTGCCGCCTCCGATCGCACTCGGCCAGCCGCCGGAACCCGGCAAGGCGCCTTCCGCACCCAACGGGCACGGCGCCGGGGCGCCGGCCCCGGCCAATGCCGGCAAAGTCGGCCGCAATGACCCCTGCTATTGCGGCAGCGGCAAGAAGTTCAAAAAGTGCCACGGACGCTAGGGCATCCAGCCGGTAAGATGTAGCGCCGATGGGAAAGAAGAAGCGAGCCTCCGGGGCGCTCAAGGAAACCGGTAGCAAGCAGGGGCGCGCCAAAGCGGCCGCGGCCGCCAACCCGGTGGGCTTAGACGACGTCAAGCGGCCGGCCGAAGCGCCCAAAGCCGCCGAGGCTTCGGCGCCCGCGACGCCGGACCCGCCGGTGGTGCCGTTCCGCCGCCTGGTTTCCTTTAATTTCGCCGGTGTGGGGCGCAACGACATCTGCCCCTGCGGCAGCGGCAAGCGATTCAAGAACTGTCATGGACACTAGGGCCGTCGAAGAAATCCTCGAGCAGGCGGGTGATCTGAAGAAGAAGATCCTGCAGCTCCAGGAGCATCTTTGACCTCGCCGACAAAGGCCGCCGGCTCGACCAGCTCCAGGCGGATCTAAACCAGCCGGACCTCTGGCAGGATCCGCCGCGAGCCCAGCGGCTCAGCCAGGAGGCGAAGGGACTGCGGGAAGAGGTGGGTGATTGGCGTCGGCTCGAATCGCGCGCTGATGACCTCATCGGCCTGGCGGAAATGGCGATCGCCGAACCCGACTCGGAGATGGAGGGCACACTCAGAGACGAGCTCAGGGCCCTCGATAAAGACGTCGGGAAGCAGGAGGTCGACCTGCTCTTCGCCAATCCCTACGCGGATCACGCGGCGCTCGTGAGCATTCACGCCGGCGCCGGCGGAACCGACTCGCAGGACTGGACCGAGATGCTGCTCCGCATGTACCTGCGCTGGGCGGAACGCAAGGGGATGCCGGCCGAGCTGCTCGACGAGTCCCCGGGGGAGGAAGCAGGCTACAAGAGCGTGACCATCCGGATTGGGGGCAAGCGGGCCTTCGGCTGGCTCCGGGCAGAGCGGGGCGTTCACCGGCTGGTGCGGCTGTCGCCCTACGACCAGGCACATCGGCGACACACGTCGTTTGCCCTGGTCGAGGTCATCCCGGAGATCGAGGACACCGGCGACATCGAGATCAAGCCGGACGACCTCAAGGTGGATGTCTACCGCTCCAGCGGCGCCGGCGGACAGCACGTCAACAAGACGTCATCGGCGGTGCGAATGACGCACCTGCCGACCGGCATCATCGTCACCTGTCAGAACGAGCGCTCCCAGATCAAGAACCGGGACATGGCGCTGAAGGTGCTGCGGTCCCGTCTGGTGGCGCTGCGCGAACAGCAGAGGTCGGATCAGCGGCAGGAGCTCAAGGGAGAACATCAGTCAAATGAGTGGGGAAGCCAGATCCGCAGCTACGTGCTGCATCCCTACACGCTGGTCAAGGATCATCGAACCGGGTTCGAGGTGGGTAATGTGCAGGCCGTTCTCGATGGGGCGATCGAGCCTCTGATGGAGTCGTTTTTGCGCTGGGATGGGGGCCGGGACCCGAAGGCGGCCTAGCTCAGGCGGCCAGTTGCCGCGGATGCGCTCGGACTCGAGCCTCGACACGGACGGCGATCCAGGCGCAGCTGAAGACCAGCACGGTGCCGATCAAATAGGACTGGGCGGCAACCCAGGTGAGCGTTCCGGGAAGCAGCCCGAGCCAGCCCGGCCAGTGGGGAAGGGGGGCGAAGATCAGCGCGTAATGAGCCGCTGGGCCGACCGAGAAGCAGACCCAGGCCGCCAACAGGCGGCGCACCTGGACCGGTGAGGCGCTGCCGTCATGGACGGTACGGATCAGCAGCACGATCGGAAGTATCAAGATCACCAGGTGAAAGCTCCAGGTGACCGAGCTGATCAGGGGCAGAGCAGCCACCGCAAGCCCGTACTCCATCGCCGAGCGAGTGCCGCGCCGCACGGCGTAAGCCACCATCGCCAGCACTGCGAGGATCGCCGGCCAGTCGACTAACCGCCCGCACCAGCCGGCGCCCCCTCCATGGTCGGCCGTCGACGGGTTGCAGAGGCGGGTAGCCAGACCGGCCAGGGACTGATTCTCGCGATAGCCGCTGCCGACGGCAAGGTGAGGCAGCATATCGCGGAAGTAATACAGGTTGTGGTCGAAGCCGGTCACGGCGAGGCAGGCGAGCAGCCCGAGCGCGCCCGTCGCCATCGAGACCAGCACCAGCCGCCAATCACGACGCCAGGCGAAATAGGGGAGGAGAGCCACGGGAAAGACCTTGAAGAGGGCCGCGAGTCCAACCATGAAACCGCCGATCGCATCATGATGGCGGCGCCAGGCGGCAAATGAAGCCGCCAGCAGGAGCAGCAGGATGGCATTCATGGCCCCGGTCCAGATCGTGTTGATCAGCGGAAAAAAGGTCGCCAGTACCGCCACCAGGGCGAGCACCTCGCTGCGCCGCGGCCTGCCGATCGCCGAGTAGGTGATGACGACGCTGCCGATCACAGCAGCCTGGATCAACAGGATCCAGATCCGGACGGCCAGGTCGTTTCCGAGCCAGGTCAGCGGAACCAGGATGGCCGCGAAGAGAGCAGGGTATAGGTAGCCGCTGCTCAGGGACCAATCCCACGGGACGTGGGTGCTGACGAAATTCCCATAGGGGTCGCCGCCGATGGCTATCTGGTGAGCGGCCCACAGGTAATCCTGGAAGTCGTCCGCTCGGGGAGGCGCAGGTGAAAACACCGGCAGGAGCAGGAGCCAGGTGTAGGCGATCAGAAAGGCCGCGATCAACCCTGTGATGGCAAGTGCCCGGGGGTCGGGCCATCCAATCAATCGTCGCACGGGCGTATAACCGGAACAGGGGCGGGGCTCCAGCCCGCCGTTACACGGCCGTTACAAGCTCGGGCAGCAGCGGCCTGATCAGGCCGACCTCCAGCTGGCGAACATTGCGCAGGACAGGCTGCGCATAACGGCGCAGGGCCTCGACCTCGGCATGCTCGAGCCAGCCCAGCCGGGTGAGCGCGGCGATGACGGCGACCGAGGTCCAGGTGCCGTCCCCACTCTCCAGCTTGACCGCCAGTCCCAGACCGGAACGCCGATCCGCGCTGCAGTGGGCTCCCGCTGCCCCTCCCTTGGCCAGGATCCGGCCGCCCGTCACCTCCATCAGGGCGGTGTCGAATCGGTCGGTGCCTCCGACCAGGTAAGGGTCCCCGGTCATGGCGTCGACGACGGCCCGGGCGTACTCGTCGCCACTGGTAACCAGCGCGGCAAAGGCGCGCGCCATCGCCTGCAGCGGGACGGCGGCATTCGGGGCGCTGCAGCCGTCGATGCCCCAGCGAACCTGGTCGCGCCGCAGGCCGGTGAACTCGGCGACGGTAGCCTGGACCTGCTGCTGCACCGGTTGATCAGGGTCGAGGTAGCGCTCGATTGGAGCTCCCACGGAGCGAGCCGCGGCCAGCATGCCGGCATGCTTGCCCGAGCAGTTGTTGAACACGGCGATCGGCTCTGGCATCTCCCGGCGGGCAACACTCGCCGCCGGCTCGTAATAGGGCCAGAGGGCGCCGCATTGCAGCGCACCCTCCTCGAGGCCCGCGTGGCCGAGCAGGTCGCGCACGATCGCCAGGTGGCGCGGTTCGCCGTTGTGGGACGCCGACATCAGGGCGATGTGCTCCGGGGTCAGCTCGTACCTGGGTACGATTTCGGACCGCAGCCCGGCGATGGTCTGAAATGGCTTGGCACAGGAGCGGAAGTAGGTGACGGTCTCCGGATCGCCGAGGTGGAAGTGCATCCGGCCTGCCCTATCGGCCGCCGCCAGGTGCCCGCGGTGGATCCCTTCCCGGATCCCCGCGCGTTCCACGGCGATCAAGGGCACAGCTGAACCTGGCACTGGCTGAGTATAGGCAGCGGTCCGCGCTGCGTTTCACTGCCTGTGGCTGAAGGAAGCCGAGCGCGACGGCATGCCCTATACTTCCGCTGTCGACAGGCCAGCTCGGCCATGGCTCCTTGGAGCTTCGTTTCTCGGAATGGACTTGTACACGTGCCAGCACCCACTGAAACACGAGCGACCCAAACGACATGGTCCGGGAGGCTACGGGTGGCTTCCGTGACACCGCCGCCTCCGCAGATCCTGCTCCAGGGCGTCCAGAAGCGGTATCCGAACGGGACCATCGCCCTTCGCGATGTCAGCCTGGTCATTCCCAAGCAGGATTTCGTCTTCCTCGTGGGGCCCAGCGGTGCCGGTAAGTCGACCCTGGTCAGGCTCCTGATTCGGGAAGAGAAGGCAACCGCGGGCACCATCCGTATCGAGGGCCAGGAACTGGGGCGCCTGAAGCGCCGCCACCTGCCCTTCCTGCGCCGGAAGATCGGGATGGTATTCCAGGATTTCAAGCTACTGCCGAACCTGAGCGTGTTTCAGAACGTGGCCTTCGCGCTGAGGGTTACCGAGGGGGCGCTCCGCCACCTCAAACCGAAAGTGGAAGAGGTGCTCAGCATCGTTGGGCTGGAAGGCAAGGAAGACAAGTTTCCGGATCAGCTCTCGGGCGGCGAGCAGCAGCGCGTCGCGATCGCCCGGGCACTGGTGCACGACCCCAAGATCTTCCTCGCCGACGAGCCCACCGGCAACCTTGACCCCGCCACCTCCTGGGAGATCATCCAGCTGCTGCTGCAGATCAATGCCCGCGGAACCACGGTACTGATGGCAACCCACAACCGTGAGATCGTCGACGTCATGCGGCGCCGGGTGGTGGCGATCGAGGGCGGACAGATCGTCAGAGACGAGGATGCGGGGGGGTACCATGCACCGGCTCTGGAATCGCATTAACTTCGCCTTCAGCAGCGCCTGGCAGAACTTCTGGCGCAACGCGGCGGTCAGCGTGGCAAGCGTGCTGATCGTATGGGTGGTGCTGCTGGCGCTGGGCAGCTTGCTGCTGGTGCTCCACTCGCTGGATCAAATCGTGGCCCTGGAAAAGACAAAGGCGAGCGCGATCTCGGTTTACCTCGCGGACAACACGCCGCTTAGCAGCGCCATGGAGTTCAAGCTGCGGCTCGAGAGCGATCCGCGGGTCAGCGCCGTGGCTTACGTCAGCAAGGACCAGGCGATGGCGCGTTTCCGGCAGCTGCCGGCGCTCGACCCGAGCGTCATAGACACGCTCGGTACCAACCCGTTGCCGGCCAGCCTTGACGTAACCGTCAAAGACATTCGCGACCTCGGGGCGATCGACCAGGAGGTGCGGCAATCGCCGCTCGTGGACAAGTCGCCTCCCACCAACTACGAGCCGAGCGTGATCGACAAGATCATCCTTTTGGCCCGCGTCGCAGGGATCGCCGGCATCGCCCTGATCATCGGTTTGACCGGACTCTCGGTCTTCATCATCATGCTCACGATCCGGACCGCCATCTACCTCCGCCGCAAGGAGATCGAGGTGATGAAGCTGGTGGGCGCTACCGACTGGTTCGTTCGCTGGCCCTTCATCGTCGAGGGACTGTTCGTGGGTGTAGTCGGCGCGGTCGTCGCGGTTGCCATCGTGGGGTTCGGCTACCGTCCGGCGGTATCCAACCTGCAGAGCGTGCTGATCTTCGTGCCGCTCTCCTTCGATCCGAATTACCTGCGCCTGGTCCTGGCGGCAATGCTGGCTTTCGGCCTGCTGCTGGGAAGCGTGGGAAGTTACCTGGGCGTGCGGCGGTTCCTGAAGCAGTGAGAGGCGCCCGGCTCCGGCCGGCGATCTCCGTATTGGCTCTCATCCTGCTGCTTGCGACCTCCGTCGCCGACAGCGTTTTCGACAAGCAACAGCAGCTCCAGGGCCTGAACGGGCAGATCATCACCACCAAGACCCAGCTCAAGCAGCTGATCGACCAGGAAAACTCGATCAAGACACAGATCGCCGCCCTCGATTCCCAGCTGCAAACGGTAACCATGCAGATCGACCAGGAGACCTCCAAGCTTGCCGAGCTCAAGGCTCAGGTGGACCAGGCTCAGCTCGAGCTGGAAGCCAAAGAGGTGGAGCTGGCGCAACACATCGCCGCGGAAGGGCGGCGGATGCGGGTGATGTACAAGAGCGGCCAGGTGAGCGGCCTGGAGCTGGTCCTCTCCGCCGCCAACTTCACCGACCTGATGAACCGGGTCTTCTTTTTCAACGACATCGTCCAGGAGGACCGCCGCCAGGTGGAGGCGCTCCGCCGTGAGAAGGCGGCGATCGGGTCAATGAAGGCAGACCTGGAGAACAAGCGCCAGCAGCAGGCCCAGGTGGTGAAGAGCATCCAGGATCAAAAGGCCCAGCTGCAATCGATGCGCGGCCAGAGAGCGGCGGCGGAACAGCAGGTCGCCGCCATCGAAGTGAGGTTCGCCCAGCAGCTGACGGAGATGGAAGCCCAGCGGGCCGCGCTCCAGAGCCAGATCGCGTCGGTCATCGGTGAGAGCCTGCACGCAAGGTCATCGGGTAAATGGGACTGGCCGATCGGCGGCGTGATCACCCAGGGTTTCGGTTGCACGGCATACCCATTCGAGCCCTACGATCCGACCTGCTCCACGCACCACTTTCACAGCGGCCTGGACATTGCCAACGACGCCGGGACCCCGGTGCACGCCGCGGACGGGGGCATCGTGCACAACTTCACCATGAACTGCTCCTGGGGCGGCCTCTGTGGCTATGGTCATTACGTGATCGTGGTTCATGCAGGCGGCTTCACGACGTTGTACGGGCATCTCTCCGGCTATGCGATAGCCGATGGCACCCAGATCGACAAGGACACCGTGATCGGCTACGAGGGGAGTACCGGTGCCTCGACCGGGCCGCACCTTCATTTCGAGATCGACCTTTCCGGAATGCCGGTCGATCCCCTGGCCTACCTGCCCGCGGCCTGAGTGATAATCGGCTGATGCCCCCAGCCCGCCGTACCGCCACGCTGATCGTGGTTGCCATCGCGGCCTTTTACCTCGGTAGCGTGACGCAGTTCCACTGGGGCGGGTTCGCGCCGGCGTGGGTCAAGGCGGCGATGTTCTACCAGCCGCCCAAGACCGACCTCGATTATGCGGGTCTCAGCGAGGTCTTCACGACCATCCACGACCACTACATCGATCCCAATACCAATGGCGTGAAGCTCACTGAGGGCGCCGCTTCCGGAATGGTGAGCGCGCTCGGAGACCAGTTCTCCAGGTACCTGACGCCGGACCAGTACAAATCGAACCAGACTTTCCTTAGCGGGACCTTTGCCGGGATCGGCGCGTCGGTGCTGCAAAAAGGTGACCAGATCCAGCTGGCCAGCATCATGCCCGGCACGCCCTCGGAGAAGGCCGGCCTCAAGGTGGGTGATGTCATCCTCGCCGTCGACGGGCAGAGCACCAAAGGCTGGACCGCCGACGACGCCGTCAACCGCATCCGGGGAAAGGCGGGGACGCAGGTGAAGCTCAAGCTGGATCGCGCCGGCCAAACACTCGAGATCGAGCTCGTGCGCGAGATCATCACCGTGCCAAGCGTTGCCAGCCACGTATTCGACAATCGCGTGCTCTACGTCAGGGTCTTCGAGTTCGGCGACAGAACGGCGAGCGAGTTCGACCAGTCACTCAAGGACAACCTGAAGGGATCGGTCAACTTGATCGTGCTCGACCTGCGCGACAACCCGGGGGGTTTCGTAGACGCCGCCAACGACGTCATCAGTGAGTTCGTGCAGAGCGGTTCCAGCACCATCCTGGTCTCGCGTGGCGGGAAGGAGGAAGTGAAAACGGTAACTGGTAGCGGCCGGGCCTTCAATAACCGGCTGGTTGTGCTGCTGAACGAAAACTCGGCTAGCGCAGCCGAGATCACCGCCGGCGCGCTGAAAGACCACGGCAGGGGGACCCTGGTCGGGGTCAAGTCATTCGGAAAGGGATCGGTGCAGGAAGACTTCCCGCTCCGCGACGGTGACCTGCACCTCACTATCGCTCACTGGTTGACGCCCAATCGCCACTCGATCGACAAAACCGGGATCACGCCGGACCGGACCGTGACTATTGCCAAAGCAACGGACGAGTATGCCGTTGACCAGAATCCGAACAGCTTCGCACAGGATACTCAGCTGAGCGCCGCGCTGGCTCTGGTACAGGGCTAGGCGGGGCCAGCGGCGTGATCCGCCCTCGCTACAATCAGTTGCTGTATGGCCGATGAGGCGTTCGACGTAGCCGTCATCGGCGGTGGCTCCGCCGGGTATGTCGGCGCCATTCGCGGAGCACAGCTCGGCCTCAAGGTCGCCGTTGTCGAGGAAGAGAAGCTTGGCGGCACCTGCCTTCATCGTGGCTGCATCCCGACCAAGTCCTTTCTCCATTCCTCCGAGCTTGCGCACCAGGTTCACACCATGGGCGCGCTCGGCCTGAAGGCCGATGGCCTGCAGATCGACTGGCCGGCCGTGCTCAAGCGCAAGGAGTCTGTCGTCAACCAGCTCTGGCGTGGCGTCGAGTTCCTCATGAAGAAGAACAAGATCACGGTCTTCAAAGGCCACGGGATGATCGAGTCAGCCAGCAAGGTGGCAGTCAGGGAAAGCGGGGAGACGATCAACGCAAAGAACCTGCTGCTGGCGACCGGATCGCGACCGAAATCTCTGCCGGGCCTGGCGATGGATGGTGATCGGGTCATCAACAGTGACCACGCCGTCAACCTGGACAGGATGCCGAAGTCGATCGTGATCGTCGGCGCGGGCGCTGTCGGCACCGAATTCGCCTGCGTCTATAACGGCTATGGAGCGGATGTAACCCTGGTCGAGTTTCTGCCCACCATCCTGCCTTTGGAAGACGTGGACGTGGGACAGCAACTCGCCAGGGTCCTGGGTAAGCGGGGCATCAAGGTCCTGACCGGGGCGCAGGTCCAGCCCGATACCCTGAAGCGAGGCGACGGGCGGATGAGCGTGTCGGTCAAGGTTGGTGATCAAACCCAGACGATCGAGGGCGAGCGGCTGCTGGTAGCCGTCGGTCGGGAGGGCCTGGTCCAGGACTTCGGCCTGGAGAAACTGGGAATCCAGCTGGAAAAGGGCTACATCAAGACCGACGAGCATTACCGCACCAGCCAGCCGAACGTCTTCGCCGCCGGGGACGTCATCGGCAACTACCTGCTGGCGCACGTCGCCTACTACGAAGGTGAGCACGTCATGGAGCAGATCGCCGGGAAGAACCCCAAGGCGCTCGATTACAACCGGGTGCCCCGTGCCACCTACAGTTATCCGCAGGTTGCGAGTCTCGGACTCTCAGAGAAGCAGGCCAAAGACCAGGGACTCAAGGTCAAGGTAGGAAAGTTTCCCCTCGCCGGCAACGCCAAATCGGTGATCCTCGGCGAGACCGAGGGATTCGTCAAGATCATCAGTGACGAGGAATCGGGAGACCTGCTTGGCGTCTTCATCATCGGGCCGTCGGCGACCGAACTGATCTCGGAGACGGCGCTGGCCAAGCTGCTGGAATCGACTCCATGGGAGATCGGGGCCAGCATCCACCCTCATCCAACGGTGTCCGAGTCTCTCAAGGAAGCGGCACTCGCCGTCGATGGCGTGGCGATCCATATCTAAAAGGATGGCAACCACCACTCAACAGGTCCGGGCGAAGGGCGGTAAGGATCGGCACCGGGCGCTCGGGCTGAGCGACGAGCAGGCGCTGCGCATGTACGAGGTGATGCGCCTGGCGCGCGCCGTCGATGAGCGAATGTGGCTGATCAACCGCCAGGGACGCGCTCCCTTCGTCATCTCATGCCAGGGACAGGAAGGTGCCCAGGTTGGCGTCGCCGCGGCGCTCAAGCCCGGACATGACTGGGTGGCTCCCTACTACCGCGATGCGGGCGTGGTGCTCTGGTTTGGAATGACGGCACGGGACCAGATGCTCTCCTTCTTCGCTCGCCGGGAGGACCCCAACAGCGGCGGCCGGCAGATGCCGGGCCACTACGGCAGCAAGAGGCTCCACATCGTCACCGGCGGAAGCCCCGTCAGCACCCAACTGCTCCACGCCGCCGGCGTCGCGCTCGCATCGAAACAGCGAAAGGAGGACGCGGTCACCGCCACCTTCTTCGGAGAAGGCGGGGCGAGCCAGGGTGACGCTCACGAGGCGATGAACTTTGCCGGCATCCACAAGCTGGCGGTGCTTTTCGTCTGTGAGAACAACGGCTACGCGATCTCGGTTCCGCAGACGCACCAGATGGCAATTGACAATGTCGCCGACCGGGCCGCGGGCTACGGCTTCCCCGGGGTGGTGGTCGACGGCAACGATGTCCTGGCCTGCTACGAGGTCGCCAAGCAGGCCGTCGCTCGAGCCCGGCGTGGAGAAGGGCCGACGCTGATCGAGGCCAAGACCTACCGCATGACGGCCCACTCCAGCGACGACGACGACAAGCGCTATCGCACGGCCGAGGAGGTCGCGCTCTGGCGGGCGAAGGACCCGATCCAGGCATACTCCCGGTACCTGCGGGAGTCCGGCGTCCTTTCCGACGAAGTTGAGAAGGGCATCACGGAACGTATCGAGCAGCAGGTCGACGAGGCAACCGAGTATGCCGAACAGGCCCCCGATCCGGCTCCCGAGGAGTTGCTGAAATTCGTCTACAAGCATGAGATCAATAACTGATGGCCAGTAAGACGGTGATCGAAGCCATCCGGGAGGCGATGGACGAGGAGATGGAGAGGGATCCGTCCGTCTTCGTCATCGGGGAGGACGTCGGAGTCCGCGGCGGGGTCTTCCTGGCAACCGACGGCCTCTACAAGAAGTACGGGGAGTACCGCGTCATCGACTCACCATTGGCCGAATCCTGCATCGTTGGGGTGTCGATCGGCGCAGCGGTCAATGGCATGCGGCCGATCGCTGAGATCCAGTTCGCAGACTTCATCGCGCCGGCGATGAACCAGATCATCGAGGAGGCGGCCCGCTTTTGCTACCGGACCGCGGGCGACTTCAACCTGCCCATGGTGATCCGGGCACCCTGGGGCGGCGGCGTGCACGGCGCCCTCTACCACTCGCAGAGTATCGAGGCGACCTTTGCCCACATCCCGGGCTTGAAGGTGGTGGTACCGAGCACGCCCGCGGATGCCAAGGGTTTGCTGAAGGCGGCCGTGCGGGATCCCGACCCGGTGCTCTACCTCGAACACAAGCGCACCTACCGTCTTGTCCGCGGTGAGATACCGGAAGGAGACAGGATCGTTCCGATCGGTAAGGCCGAGGTCAAGCGCGCCGGAACCGACCTCAGCCTGATCGCCTACGGCCTGATGCTCAACCACTGCCTCGAGGTGGCCGCCAAACTGGCGGAGGAGGGTATCTCGGCCGAGGTCCTCGATCTGCGCACCATCAAACCGATGGACGAGAAAGCCGTCATCGACACCGCGAAAAAGACAGGCAAGGTGCTGGTGGTGCACGAAGACAATCGCTTCGGCGGGATAGCGGCCGAGGTGATGGCAATCATCATGGAGAATGCCTTCGAGTCGCTCGACGCGCCGGTGATGCGCCTGACGGCTCCCGACGCTCCCGCGATGCCCTTCAACCACGCGCTGGAAGAGGCCTTCATGCCGAACGTCGACAAGATCCTGGCAAAGGCGCGGGAGCTGGCGAGGCTCTGATGGCATCGGTAAAGATGCCGCAACTGGGGGAGTCGATCACCGAGGGCACCATCGCCAAATGGCTGAAGAAGCCGGGCGACCAGGTAAAGAAGTACGAGGCACTGGTCGAGGTGATCACCGACAAGGTCAATGCCGAGGTACCCGCGCCCCTCGCCGGCATCCTGCGCGAGATCAAGGTCAAAGAGGGCGCGACGGTCACGGTGGGCACCGAGATTGCGGTGATCGAGGAATCGGCTGGAGCCACTGCCGCAGCTCCCAAAGCGGCGTCCTCTGAACCGCCGGCGGCGGAGATCTCCGGCCCTTCCGCCAACGGAGGCTCCCAGGAAGGGAGAGCGCGGCTCTCGCCTGCCGTGAGGGCGCTGATCGAGCAACACGGGATCTCCGACGCCGACCTGGGGCGTATCAGCGGGTCCGGTGGCGGCGGCCGGATCTCCAAGAAGGATGTCGAGGAGTACGTAGCCGGCCGCGGGCAAGGAGAAGCCTCCGAAGGTGCCGTCAAGGCACCGACCCGGGTGGCGCCGTCGGCGGCTGGACAGCCCGTACCGCTCAGCCCGATGCGGCGCGCGATCGCCACCAACATGACGAAGAGCAAGCAGACCATCCCTCACGCCTGGACGGTCGCCGAAGTCGACATGAGCAAGGTGGTCCGTTTTCGGCAGCAGGTTCGCGCCGGCTTCAAGGAGCGGGAAGGAATCGACCTGACCTACGTGCCAATCATCATCAAGGGCGTCGTCGAAGGACTCAAAGCGGTGCCGATTTTGAATGCCAGCTGGAGCGACGCCGGCGTCGTCCAGCACCGTGATATCAACATCGGGATTGCGGTCTCGATCGATGACGGCCTGATCGTTCCCGTGATCCGCGGCGCCGACCGGATGTCGATCTCGGGCCTGGCGAAGGCCACCGACGATCTCGCACGGCGGGCGCGCGCCGGAAAGCTAACGCTGGATGATGTGCAGGGCGCGACCTTCACGGTCAACAACCCGGGGACCTTCGGGACCATCCTCTCTTACTCGATCATCGCGCCGCCGCAGGCCGGCATCCTCGCCATGGACGCAATTGTGAAGCGGCCGGTGGTGGTGGATGGGGATGCGATCGCCGTCCGCTCGATGATGAATCTCTGCCTGAGCTTCGACCACCGAGTGCTCGACGGTGTTTCAGCGGCCCGCTTCCTGCAGGGAGTGCGCCACTGGTTGGAGGGCTTCTCGGAACAGATCCCGCTCCATTGAACGGACGTTTTCCGAGTTTGAGGGATACTAAAAGCCAATGGCTGAGGTAGCCCCGCTCAAGTTCTATGGCCGTTCGAAACGCAACGCCAGCGTGCCGATCGACACGCGCCGGCCGGACTGGCTGCGAGTCCGCCTTCCCGGCGGTCCGCACTATTCCGAGCTCAAGGGCATCATGCGCGGACTGGAGCTGCACACGGTCTGCGAGGAGGCGCGCTGTCCCAACATCGGTGAGTGCTGGGAGGCCAGGACCGCCACCTTCATGATCCTCGGCGATACCTGCACCCGGGCCTGCGGTTTCTGCGCCGTCAAGACCGGCCGGCCCGGAACGCTCGACCTGGGGGAGCCGTTGCGTGTCGCCGAAGCGGTGGAGCGGATGGGACTCAAGCATGCCGTCATCACCTCGGTGAACCGCGACGAACTGGAGGATGGCGGAGCCGCCATCTTTGCCGGCACCATTCGGCAGATCCGCAAGCGGCTGCCCGCCTGCGGGATCGAGGTGCTGATCCCGGATTTCCTTGGTGATGAGGCCTCGTTGAGCACTGTCATGCGGGCCCGCCCCGACATCCTCAACCACAACATCGAGACCGTGCCGCGACTCTATCCGCAGGTGCGGCCCAAAGGCCGTTACCCACGTTCCCTGGAGCTGCTCGCCCGCGCGAAGAGGCTCGATGCCACGGTCTACACGAAGTCGGGCATCATGCTCGGCCTGGGTGAGGAGCTGGACGAGGTGGTCCAGGTGTTCCGTGACCTGCGTGCCCACGACGTCGAGATCCTGACCGTGGGCCAGTACCTGCGGCCGACGGCCAATCATCTGCCGCTGGCGCGCTACGTAACCCCGGAGGAGTTTGCCGCGCTCAAGGTCGAGGCGCTCTCGCTCGGCTTCAGGCACGTGGAATCGGGGCCGCTGGTGCGCAGCTCCTACCATGCCGCCGGCCAGGTACCGGAGCGGGCGGCGGTCGGCTGACGCCTATGGAGCTTCGACGCCTCGGCCTGGTTGCGTATGAGGAAGCCTGGCGTCTGCAGAATCAGCTGGCAGGGGAGCGCCGCGCGGGCCTAATCCCGGACACACTGATCCTGCTCCAGCATCCCCACACGTACACCATCGGTCGTCGTGGCAGCCGCGACCACGTCTACCTGACGGAGGCCGAGTTATCCGAGCGCGGGATCAGCTGCCTCGAGGTCGATCGCGGTGGTGACGTGACCTACCACGGTCCGGGCCAGCTGGTGGGTTACCCGATCCTCGACCTGGGGATCAGTCCGGATGTCGGGGCCTACCTGCGCGGACTCGAGCAATCCCTGATTGACGTCCTCCACGATTTCGGAATCACGGCAGGCAGGATGGAGAAGTACACCGGCGTCTGGATCGGGGACGAGAAGATCGCCGCCATCGGCGTCAAACTCGCGGGGGGAATCACCACCCACGGCTTCGCCCTCAACGTTACCACCGACCTCGAGCTCTTCAGCCATATCCTGCCCTGCGGCATTCCGGACAAGGGCGTCACCTCGATGGAGCGCCAGCTAGGCCGGGCGCCGGCGATGTCAGCCGTCGAGGACGCGGTGATCGGCCGCCTAGAAGGGCAATTCGCCGCCTCGAGCCTTAAGACCGCCCGCGTAGCATAATTACCCGCCGACGGGCGGTTAGCTCAGCTGGTAGAGCGTCTGCTTTACACGCAGAATGTCGGGGGTTCGAGTCCCTCACCGCCCATTTCATGATCCCTGCTCCGGAGCCCTTACTTGACTCAGCGGAGTTCGGCCGGCGGATCAGTGGCGATAGCCAGAGGTCGCTGCATCCAGGCGACGTCGTGCCAGGCGCCGTGCTTCCAGCCGATCGCACGGTAGGTCCCGACCGGCTCGAAGCCCATCGAGCGGTGGAGCGCCACGCTGGCGTCGTTTGGCAACGTCATGCCCGCCACCGTCGTCCGAAAGCCGCGTTCCGCCAGGCGCTTAAAGAGGGCTTCGTAGAGTGTCCGGCCGCCGCCACGGCGCTCGAATCCCCGTTCCAGGTAGACGCTCACCTCGGCTGACCAGCGGTAGGCCGCCCGGGAGCGGAAGGGGCCGCCGTAGGCGTAGCCGGCCACCCGTCGCTGCTCCTCCAGAACGAGCCAAGCATGCGTGCGCCGGGCGGCGGCGATCCGCTCGGCCATCTCGTCGGCACTCGGGGGATCGGCCTCAAAAGTGATGGCAGTCTCGAGCACGTAGGGGGTGTAGATCCTGGCGCAGGCGGTTGCGTCCTCTTCCGAGGCGTCCCGAACGCGCCAACCGGTTCTGGCCATCGGATCGATAGTAGGACGCTCCCGTATTGACAGAATCCACGGACGGCGTATCGTCGGAGTCGGCGGCCGGCCTCTGGGCTCGGGAGTGGGAATCGTTCGACGGGTGGCCTTCGGCGGGAGGGTCCACCAAATTGGCTGGCCGCCAGTCCAAGTCGGCTGAGCTAGGATCGTTTCAGGAATTTCGCGAAACGGAGAGGAAGGTGGAGGCAGCGGATTTTCCATCGGCTGTGACCCTGTTCTCCGAGCGCCCTCATGCCCCCTGAACCCTCCCCGGCGGTTTTCGTCAGCAATTTTTCTAGGAGGATCAAATGGCAATCAACGAACAACGAGTAGTGACGGCGCCGGCAGCGCCTCTCGTGGCCGACCCGGGGCCGCTAGGCCTGGCTGCCTTCGCCTTGACGACCTTCGTGCTGAGTGCGCATAACGCCGGCGCTTTTGGCTTCGATAAGCACGGCAATACGATCGTCATCGGACTGGCAATCTTCTATGGCGGACTGGCACAGTTCATGGCCGGTATGTGGGCCTTCCGCAATCGAAATACCTTCTCCGCGACCGCCTTCTCGACCTACGGCGGCTTCTGGCTGGCGCTCGGGACCTACCTGGCGCTGGCTGCCTTCGGCAAGGTCGCCGCAGCAGATATCACGGTCTCACTCGGTTGGTTTCTTCTCGGTTTCGCCATCTTCAACACCTACATGATGGTCTGGGCGCTACGCGTCAACGCGGCCGTCTTCGCCGTCTTTCTGACCCTTGAGCTGACGGAAATCCTGCTCTCCTGGGGTTTCTTCAGCGGCAACGCCAACATCATCCACCTGGGCGGCTGGATGGGCATCATCACGGCTTTCGTTGCCTGGTACACCTCGGCGGCCGACGTCATCAACTCGATGGGCACGCGGCCGTTCCTCTCGGTCGGGACGCCGCTCTGGCGCGAGTCTGCGGCCTCGTCGAGCGCGTACAGCTCGGAGCCGGCCCCGGTCCGTCGCTAATGACCGTTCAAACCGGCGCGCACGCGATCGAGTCTACGCAGGTCGAGGAGCGACGTTTCCCCCCGCCCAGCGATTTTGCGCGGCAGGCGAACGCGCAGCCGGACATCTACCAGATGGGCCTGGAGGAATTCTGGAAAGCGGAGGGTGAGAAGCGCGTCACATGGTTCAAGCCCTTCGATAAGGTCCTCGAGTGGAAGCTGCCCTACGCCAAATGGTTCCTTGGCGGAAAGCTGAACGCCTGCTACAACTGCGTCGATCGCCACGTAGAGGCGGGCCGGGGCAGCAAGGTCGCTTACCACTGGGAAGGTGAGCCCGAGGGCGAGACCCGTACCATCACCTTCGCCGACCTGCAGCGCGACGTCGTGCGCTTCGCCAACGGGCTGAAGAAGCTGGGGGTCACGAAGGGGACGCCGGTCGGAATCTATATGGGGATGGTTCCGGAACTGCCGGTGGCCATGCTTGCCTGTGCTCGGCTCGGGGCGCCCCACACCGTCGTCTTTGGCGGCTTCAGCGCCGACTCCCTCTCGAGCCGCATGAACGACATGGAATGCGAGGTCATGATCACCCAGAACGAGGGCTGGCGAAAGGGCAACCGGGTACCGCTAAAGAAGAACGCCGACGCCGCGCTCGACCAGGCACCGAAGGTCAGGAAGTCGGTCGTGCTGCGCCGGACCGACGGGGAGACGGCGATGAAGCCGGACCGGGACGTCTGGTGGCATGAGCTCGTCAAGGACGCCAGTGATGATCCAGCCTCATGCCCCTGCGAGGAGATGGACGCCGAGGACCTGCTCTACCTTCTCTACACGAGTGGTACGACCGCCAAGCCGAAGGGGATCGTGCACACGACCGCCGGCTACCTGGTCGGCACCTCAACCACCCATCACTACATCTTCGATATCAAGCCCAACTCGGTCTACTGGTGCGCCGCGGATATCGGCTGGGTGACCGGCCATAGCTACATCGTCTACGGCCCGCTCGTCAACGGCACCACCGGGGTCCTCTACGAGGGGACCCCCGATTTCCCTGACAAGGACCGCTGGTGGGCAATCGTCGAGCGTTACAAGGTCGACGTCCTCTATACGGCTCCGACCGCGATTCGTACCCATATGAAATGGGGACCCGAATACGCGCAGAAGCACGACCTGAGCTCGCTGCGTCTGCTTGGTTCGGTGGGCGAGCCGATCAACCCGGAGGCCTGGATCTGGTATCGGGACAACATCGGAGGTGGCAGGACCCCGGTGGTCGACACCTGGTGGCAGACAGAGACCGGGATGATCCTGATCACGCCGCTGCCAGGCATCACGACGTTGAAGCCCGGTTCGGCGACCAAGCCTTTCCCCGGCGTCGAGGCCGCGGTCTACAACGACGCCGGCGAGGAGGTCGGACCAGGCGGCGGTGGATACCTCGTGCTCAAGCGGCCCTGGCCGGCGATGCTTCGTGGAGTCTTCCGCGACCACGACCGGTACGTGCAGACCTACTGGAGCAAGTTCAAGGACGTCTACTTCGCCGGCGACGGCGCCCGCATTGACCAGGACGGAGATTTCTGGCTGATGGGGCGCGTCGATGACGTCATGAACGTATCAGCCCACCGGATCTCGACGATCGAGGTTGAAAGCGCTCTTGTCGACCATCCCAAAGTGGCTGAAGCGGCTGTCTGCGGCCGGAGCGACAAGCAGACCGGGCAGGCGATCGTGGCTTACGTCACGCTCAAAGGCGGTGCGGAGGGCTCGCCCGAGATGC
>Ga0207416_1000647_pt1 | contig 56054 bp, 46 predicted proteins | sample PaiPotPPM11metaG_FD_184107 | JGI IMG/M metagenome (GOLD analysis project Ga0207416, IMG submission 184107) | Iron sulfur acid spring bacterial and archeal communities from Banff, Canada, to study Microbial Dark Matter (Phase II) - Paint Pots PPM... ... | reverse complement strand
CGTCTGGATGAAGGCGTTGACGCCCGCCGTGCTGCCGATCGAGTATCACCTGACCGAGACGGCCCCCGAACTCTGGCAGCCGTGGCACTCCGCCGCTGTCTACAAGGTGCGACATGTCCTGATGGGCGTCTGGGGGCAGAAACTCTGGCGCGTCCGCCAACTGCGCGCCGGTGGGCCGGAGTTGCTCTTGAAACTGCGGGCAGGCGCGTCCGTGCCCGGTCCGCTGATCATTCCACCTGGCATGGATTACACAAGCGTCCCCGATGGCGCGGACGAACTGCGGGCCGCCGCTGAGGCGATGGCGGGCGCGTGGGATACGGGCACAGGCAGCAACAGTTGGGCCATCCACGGCACGCGCACGGCCTCCGGCAAGCCGCTTCTCTGCGGCGACTCGCACCGCGCGCTCGACACGCCGAATGTCTACTACCAGAACCATCTCGCCTGCCCGGAGTTCGATGTGATCGGCTTCTCCTTCGGCGGTGTGCCCGCTTTCCCACACTTCGGGCATAACGCCGATGTCGCGTGGGGCATCACGCACGCCTCCGCCGATTATCAGGACCTCTACGTCGAGCGATTTGCGCCTCGTGATCCGTCGCGCTATGAGTACAAAGGTGAGTGGCAGCAGGCCGAGCGATACCGTGAGACCGTGCAGGTGCGCGGCGGCTCGCCCGTTGATGTAGACGTGACGGTTACACGGCACGGCCCGATTGCCGTCGGTGATCCGGCGGAGGGGTATGCACTGGCAATGCAGTATAGCGCGACGACCGGGCCAAACGCCGGGTTCGGGACGTTCCTACCGATGCTCCGCGCGACGAGCGTCGAAGACCTCGACAATAAGATGCGTGACTGGGTGGACCCCTGCAACAACCTTCTGATGGCAGACCGGCACGGTAACATTGCCTACCTGACGCGCGGCGAAATCCCGATTCGCAGCGACGCGAATTTCTGGCTGCCGGTGCCGGGATGGACGGGCGAGCACGAATGGGAGGGGCGTATCCCCCACGCGAACCTGCCGCGCATGACGAACCCGCACGCGGGCTTCTTCGCCACGGCGAACAACCGCATCGTCGGCAACGATTACCCGTACCCAATCTGCCTCGACTTCGCGCCGCCCTACCGCGCCCAGCGAATCACCGACCGCCTCACCGACATGACCGGCGCGACGCCGGAGATGATGACAACGATCCACGCCGAGAAACTCTCCATCCCAAGCCGCGCCTTCGTCGCCATGCTCGATCAGGTCAAGCCGCTCGACGACCGCTCGGCAATGGCAAAGGAGCATCTGCAACGATGGGACGGCGTGATGGGGCCGGAGAGTATCGGCGCCGCGCTCTACGCCGTCTGGCGGGAGCAGACGATTGCGCTTGTCATGGAGGGTGGGCCGCTCGCCGCCCTCACCCGAACACCGGCCGCCTCGCCGATCGCCCAAGCGCTCCCGCTCGCCGCTCGTCTCCGCACCACCCTACTCGTCCTCATGGAAGCGAATGACACGACGCTCCTATCCAAAGGCGAGACGTGGGCATCCGTCCTCACGATCGCATTGCAACGCGCGACGGAATGGCTTACCGCGCGGTGCGGCGCCGACATGGCGGAATGGCAATGGCGCACCATCCATCGGACGAACCCGCAACACACGCTCTCCGCCACGTTCCCCGCGCATGCCGCCGCGCTGAATCCGCCCTCCGTCGGCGTCGGCGGCGACGGAGATACGCCGCAGGCCGGGAGTTACAACGGCTTCGGCACGGGCGACTTTCTCGTTACGGGGATGTCGGTCAACCGTTACTGCTTCGACTGCGCGGATTGGGAGAAGAGCGGTTGGGTCGTGCCGCTCGGCGCCAATGGCCACCCCGGCAGCCCGCACTACGCCGATCAGCGCGTCGCGTGGAGCGAGCAACGCCTCCTGCCGATGCGCTACGCGTGGGAATCCGTCACTGCCGACGCTGAGGAGACGCAGCATCTGGAACCGGCGGGATAACAGCCTCCGTCCTTTTCTGTCCGTTTGACATCGGCATCGGCGACGCCTATAGTGGCCTCAGTCCCAAACCAGAACACCGCGACCGGTCGTTCGTTTCGCGCGTTATCGCGAATGTATGTAAGGGGGAGCAGGATGGCGATTTTCGAGGCTGCCGAACTCGAAGAATTACTGTGGAAATTCCGGACGGGCCGCATTGACCGGCGTGCGTTCCTGCGGGCGCTCGGGACGGGGAGCACCGTGCTCGCCGGTTCCGCACTGCTCGCCGCCTGCGGCGGGAGCAGCGCGACCGATACGCCGAAGCCAGCGGGAGCGACAAGCGCGCCCGCTGCCGCCGCAGCGACAACCGCCGGGGCCGCACCCACGACCGCCGCGGGATCGGCAGCCGCGAAACCGACCACCGCCGCGGTGCCCGCCGCCAGCCCGGCCGCCGGTGGCGCCGTGAGCACGACCAGTAACGCCGACACGATTGTTCTGGCATTGCAGGGCGACCTCACAAGCCTCGACCCGCACGCCAACGTCCTGCGCGATGGCATCAAGGTCTTTTATCACCTCTTCGACAATCTCGGCGTCCGCAACTACGACACGAACCGCGTCGGCCCGTGGTTGGCGACCGACTGGAAGAACACCAACGACACGACGTGGGAGATGACCGTGCGGAGCGATGTCAAATTCCACAACGGCGACCCCTTCACGGCGAACACGGTGAAGTTCAACATCGAGCGTGTGCTGAACCCTGCCACCAAAAGCCCGCAACGCGGCAACTGGGTCGCGATTGACCACATTGATGTCGCTGATCCCACACACCTGACATGGGTCACCAAAGCGCCATACCCGGTCTTCGCGGAACGCCTGCAAAACCTCCAGTTTATCTCCGAGAACGTTCTGAAGACGCAAGGCGACAAGTTCATCCAGGACAACGCGATCGGCACCGGCCCCTACAAACTGGTTGGCTACGCGCGCGGGCAGCAGATCGCCATGACCCGCAACGACGCGTATTGGGGGGCGAAACCCGCCTTCAAGAATGCCGTCTTCCGCATTATTCCCGATGTCGCGACGCAGATCGCCGAACTCTTGGCGGGCCGCGTGGACATCGTCCCCGCCTTCCCGCTCGATCAAATTGACGCGCTGGAAAAATCCGGGCGCGGGCATGCGCTCGTGCAGCCGATCCTGCGCACGATGTTCCGTGGCATGGATGCCAAGGGTCGCTCCGGGCCGAACCCATTCCAGGACAAGAACGTCCGGTTGGCAGTCAATTATGCCTGTAATGTCAAGGGATACGCAGACACGCTGGAAAAAGGGGGAGACTTCACCCCCGGCAATGTCAACCCGCTCGCCTTCGGCTACGACAAGAGCATCACACCGTACCCGTACGATCCGGCAAAGGCGAAGCAGACGCTGACGGACGCCGGATACAAGCCGGATTCGGACGGCGTGATGGCGAAGGATGGCAAGCGCCTCGACGTCAAATTCATCACCGGCACGTCAACGGTGCCGAACAACTCGCAGGTGAATCAGGCGATCAGCCAGGACCTGCAAGCCGTCGGTATCAAGGCGACGATCCAGAATATCGGTGATCCGACCGCCTTCACGACGACGGTGAGCGACAGCAAGGCGCAATTCTACCAGTGGGACTGGGGGTACTTCTCCGTCTTCGACGCGGACGGCATCCTCTGGGATATGCACCACAGCAGTTCGCCCTATGCCTACTACTCGACGCCGGAACTCGATAAGTTACTCGAGCAGGGGCGGGGCACGCTCGATCCCGCGAAGCGGCAGGAGGCATACAGCGCGGCACAGAAACTCTTGCACGACGATGCCGCCGTACTCTTCATGTTCGGCGTCCATTCGATCTGGGGGGTCAGCAGCCGGCTCGACTGGAAACCGCGCTCGGACGAAATTGACCGCCTCTTCGAGGCGAAGCCGAAATAACGATTCGGCATTCGGCAGCCAGCAGTCATCAGGAGAGTCGTTTCCATTCTCACGACTACTTGGCTGCCGACTCTATGAGGATCGCGAAAATTGCGCGCATACATCGCCAACCGTCTGCTGCAAACGGTGGTCGTGATCGTCGGTATCTCGATGATCGCCTTTACGATCACGTATCTGGTCGGCGACCCGCTCACCGTCCTGCTGCCGCTCGACGCGCCGAAGGAGCAGCGTGACGTCTACCGGCATTCGCTCGGCCTCGACCAGCCATTGCCGGTACAGTACTACCATTTCGTGGCGCGCGTCCTGACGGGCAACTTCGGCAACTCGTACGTCATCCACAAACCGGCGTACGAACTGATTATCGAGCGGATGCCGGCGACACTGCTCCTGACATTCAGCGGGCTATTCGTCGCGCTGATGATCGCGGTGCCGCTCGGTATCCTCGCCGCCTACCACAAGAACTCGTGGGTTGATAACCTCTCCACGGTGATTGCGGTCGCCGGTTCGGCGATGCCGATTTACTGGCTCGGGTTGATGCTGATCATCCTCTTCGGTGTGCGCCTCCGGTGGTTGCCACCGTCCGGGTACGGCAGTTGGCGGAATCTCATCATGCCCGCCTTCACGCTCGGTGTCTTCCTCGCGCCGATCACGATGCGGCTCGTCCGCTCCGGCATGCTCGATACGCTCGCGCAGGATTACATCCGCGTCGCCCGCGCGAAGGGGTTGACGGAGCGCGCGGTGCTGTCGCGCCATGCGCTGAAGAATGTGATGATTCCAGTGATCTCCGTGCTCGGCTTGCAGTTTGGGCAACTCCTCGGTGGCGCGATCATCACCGAGACGACGTTCGCGTGGCCTGGCGTGGCGAGCCAGGCCGTTTCGTCCATCCAGAATCAGGATCGGCCCGTCGTGCAGGCCGCCGTGATCATCCTCGCCACGCTCATTTGCCTCGTCAACCTCGGTGTGGACATTCTCGTCGCGTTCCTCGACCCGCGAACTGGGAAGTGAAGGTGTCATGGTAGAAACAACCGGCAATCTCGCGGGCGCGCTGCCACAGGCACAGGTCTTCGCGGAGTCGCGCGTCAGCGAGCGGCGCAAGTTCTGGCGGCGCGTCGTGCGGCTGAAGGGTGGCCTGGCGGGCGGGAGCGTCACGCTGATCCTTGTACTGATCGCACTCTTCGGCCCGCTCTTCGCGCCGCACAACCCGGTTGCCGGCAAGATTACCGACCGCCTCAAGCCACCTTTCTGGCTCGGCGGCACGCATGATTTTCTTCTCGGCACGGACCAGATCGGGCGAGACGAGTTGAGCCGCCTGATTCTCGGCACGCGCGTCTCGCTGGAAGCGGGCGCAGCGGGGACGCTCGTCGCCTGCATTGTTGGCGTGCTGCTCGGCCTCCTTGCGGGCTACTTCAGCGGCATCGCGGATTGGTTCATTTCCACGGCGGTCAATGTGATGCTGACGTTCCCCTTCGTGCTGCTCGCACTCGCCGTGATCGCCGTGCTCGGCACCAGTTTCCGCAACCTGATTATTGTGCTGGCGATCACCGCCTGGCCAATCTATACCCGCGTCATCCGCGCGCAGGTGCTGACCTTGCGCGAGCGCGAATTTATCCAGGCGGCGCGCGTGATCGGCGCGGGGAATATCCGGATCATGCTCCGCCACGCTCTGCCAAATGTCGTCAACTCGATCATTGTCATCGCCAGCCTACAAGTGGCGCAGTTAATTATCCTCGAGTCGTTCCTCAGTTTCCTCGGCCTCGGTGTGCAGCCGCCAACCCCATCATGGGGCAGTATGCTCGGTGAATCGCGCACCTACATGTTCGACAAATGGTGGCTCGCGACCTTCCCCGGTCTGGCGATCTTCGTCACCACCCTCGCCATCAACCTCTTCGGCGACGGCCTGCGCGACCTGCTTGATCCGCAATCGCGCAACACGATCTGACAGAGTAGTGAGAAAGCAACGCGCGACGGGCCTTCACTTTCACTTGGCTACTGGCTACTGGCTACTGTCCGGCGCCCATTGCACATCCGGGTCGAGCGGATAGATCGGGCGACGGAGGCGCCGATACGGGAAGCCGTGGAGGTTCGGGCTGCTGATACCCGGCGCTTCGACTTCGATCACTTTCGTCGCGATTGGCTCGAAGGCGGCGCGGAAATGTGCGGCGCTTTTGAGGACGAGGATGCGCCGCTCGGTCGGCTCGATGCCGAAGGCGCGGAAGAAGTTGAGGTCGTGCGGGTGGCCGCGTAACTCGGTCAGTTGCAACTCGATGCCGCCCGGCCCGTCAATTTCCAGCACGACCGTTGTGCCCCGGCTGGCGAAGGTGCCCGCACCCATCGGCCCGGCAATCGGGAAGCGCCCCTCGTGGATCAGCCGCACCATACCCGTCACCGCGACCGGTTCGCCGTGCAACTGGTCGTGCTTGCCGCCGACGGAGAGGGTCATGGTGCTGCCGACGCCCGCCGAGATGCAGGCGACGACCGCCTCCCGATCCATGATCTGCGCCACTGCCGCCGACCGCGCTTTTGCCGCGATCAGCCCCCGGAGCACCGCCGTCCCATCCCCCGCCGTGCCGCTCGCGCCGGAGTCGGAGATGTCCGCCAAGACGTAGACGCTGCCCGGCTCGCCCGCCATCGCCTCGGCAATTGCGGCATCTGCCGGTGTCGGATGGATCGTGAAGTCGGCGCGTAACTCCCAACAGATGCGCGCCAGTTCGTTTGCGTACCGCTTGGCGAGCGCAGGGGAGTTGTCCGTCACGACGATCGTTGCGACGCTGGTGAACGGCACATCGGAGAAGGGGAAACCGCCGAGCACAGTCGCCGCGATGACACCCGGTTCCCGCTCGATCTCGCGTGCCCGGTCAATCGCCTTCTTGAGTGGCGATTGCCACGTCGTCACCATGGACTGGTTCGGCGCGATCAGCGGCAGTTTGACGTGCGCCATCGTCGGCGAGATCTCGCCCTTGATCGTCGCGACGAGAATTTCCATCGCCCGCGCACCCGTCTCCGGCGTGTCAATATGCGGATACTCCTTGTAGCCGACAAAGGCCGTCGCCTCCGCCATCATCTCCTCGGAGAGATTGGTGTGCAGGTCGAGCGGCGCGACAATCGGCACCTCCGGCCCGACGAGTTCGCGCACCGCCGTGATCAGCGGCCCCTCGCCGTCATCGTTGTGCTCCAGGGCCATCGCGCCGTGGATGCCGAGCAGCACGCCGTCCACCGGCAGCGCGGCGCGGATGCCCGCCAGGATTTCGTCGCGCATCGTCTCGAATGCCTCGCGCGAGACGCGCCCGCCCGGCACGGCATGGCCGTACGTCGTCGGGATCAGTTCGACGCCCTGCCGCTTCGCCTCCGCGACGATGCCGCCGTAGATCGTCCCCGTTCCCTCCATCGCGAGGATGGCCTCGCCGCGCACAATGCCGCTCGATCCCTTCTGGAAATCGGGCAGCGTCGTCGGCTCCCACTGAAAGGTGTTCGTCTCCTGCGCGATGCCCCCCGTGACAATGCGGATCGCCATATGGATTCCCCTTCCCTTGCATGTGACAGTAAATCGTTCACCGCGTCGTCGCATGATAGTACAAGATCGCAGCGCATACGGTGTAGACAGCCCGCCACCACCATACGTTGCTCGCGTACTCAGCATCTATCTGCCCGTCCAACCCGTGGATCAAGGTTGCAAAAGCGCTTGATCGGTTCCATGCAGCGATGGAGCGTGTATTGCGCGAGCGCGACCTTACCTGCGAGGAACTCGCGGAGGCATTGATGGTTGAACGGGCAGCAGATGCATCGGACGATTGACGCAAACGACGAGCGTCGCGGCGAATCTGGATAAGGTCAGTATCCCGGTATGACCGGCAAGACAAGCCGCGACGGATGCTCCAATGAATGGAAGACGGTCTGCAAGGCGCTGACCATCTCCGGTGATCGCCCCGGCAGTTCGCCGGTGTTCGGGTTGCGGTCGAAGCGCGGGAAGTTGCTGCTGGAGATTTCGAGGCGGATGCAATGGCCGGGCAGGAAGGTGTTGCTCGTCGCCCACATGTCCACTGTGTACTCGATCACCTCGCCGGGTGTGATCGGCGTCCCCTCGCGCATTGAGGTACGATAGCGGGCACGGAGGATGCCGTCGGTCAGATTGCGCGCGTAGCCGCAGGGTGCAACATCCACGAGTTTCGCCGTCCAGTCGGTATCTGGCGCGCTGGAACTGGCGTGGAGAATCAGTTTCCCCGGCCCGGTCACTTCCACCGGCTGTTCGAGCGGTGGCGTGGTGTAGACGAGCACATCCTCGCGCGCCTCGACTGCGCGCTGGTCGTACGCGCCGCCCTGGCTGACGACGGCGTTACAGCAGAGGCCGCCGCCCATTGTCGGGACAGGGTTGCGCGGGTTGTAGACATATGCATCCGGCGGTTCGGACGCGGGCGATTCGCGGCTGAGCGCGCCATCGCCATTGAGCGAATTCGCCTTGCCACCGCTGTGCAAAAACCACTCCTGCCAGTCGGTGCGGGCGAGCGGCCACTCGTGCTCGTCGCGCCACTGGTTCGATCCCATCACGAAGAGGCGAATGGGCGGTTCACGATCTACACCGTTCTCGATGCTGCGCAGCCAGCGGTCGTACCAGCGCAATTGCGCGGCGTCTGCATCAATCACGGCGCCCGTCGAGCGCATGCCGAAGTCGTACGCGCCGATCGGGTTGCCCCGCACCATGCCGCCGTGGTTCCACGGCCCGACGACGAGACCCTGCCGGTCGCGTACTGCGGTCGGCGCCTTCGCGCGCATGCCCGTGAAGTTATCTATCGTTCCCTTCTGGAAAATATCGTACCAGCCGCCCATATTGAGCGCGGCGACGTTCAGCGTGTCATGCCGCGTCGAGACATCGAGATTCGCCCAAAAATCGTCGTACGTCGGGTGATTCACCCAGTCATCGTAATAGGGCGCGAACGCGGAGAGGATCTCGTGCCCGACGAGCGGGAGGCGTGTGAACTCTTCCGGCAGGTTGTCCGCGCCGTCGAGCAGGGCTTGGAAGGTCGCCTCGGCGGCGGGGTCTTCTTTGCGCTTGCGAAGGACGGTATTGATTGCCAGCACGGACATCGTCCAGGAGAGGTTGAAGCCGAGTTGGAACGCGCCGCCTTGATACGTCCATCCGGCGTGATAGTCGGCGGCGGTGACATTCGGCACAATTGCTTTGAGCGCCGGGTGGCCACTGATCGCCGCCTGCCACTGCGTCAGCCCGACGTATGAGCCGCCGAACATGCCGACGTTCCCATCGCACCAGGGCTGCGTGGCGAGCCAGTCCAGCGTGTCATAGCCGTCCTGTCGCTCATTGACGAAGGCAAAAAACGATCCCTCGGACTCGAACCGCCCGCGCACATCCTGCACGACGACTGCGTAGCCGCTCCCCGCCGCCCGGAGAATGAACGGCGGCGATCCGGCGTTTTGCTTGTCATACGGCGTGCGCTGCAAGAGCGTCGGGTATGGCCCCGGCCCGGCCGGCCGATAGACATCGGCAAAGAGGACGGTTCCGTCGTGCATCGGCACGGGCACATTGCGATCCACACTGAACGTCAGTCGTTCCGGCACCTTTGACCTCCTCCATGTTGCTCTGGCTTCGATGCTCCGCATGATAGCACGCCGGGAAGTTCAGGCGGTGAGGAGAGTGCGGCTGCGAGTGAGGATGGCGGCCATCAGCACGAGGGCGAGGAGGGACATACCGGTGATTGTCCATGCCGGGCCAATGACGGAACTGAGGATGCCGGTGACCAGGATACCGAAGGGGCCGACGCCAATCGCCATCGCGAGCATGCCCATCGCGCGTGCCCGCATGTGTACCTCGACGTTATTGAGGATAAGGACGGGCTGCATCGCGCCGAACGCGCCGGAGCAGAGGCCGAGCGTGATCTGCGTGCCCCACGAGAGTGCGAAGACCCGCGACATCGCGAGCACGATGACGAAGAGGCCGACGGAGAACGCGCCCGCGAGGAAGAGCACGCCGTGACGCGATGCCTTCGCGCGGCGGGTCAAGACCGCGCCGACGATGATCGCGCCGATGCCGTCCGCGCCAGCCAGGACGCCTAACTGCTTTGGGCCGACGTGCAGCAGATCGCGCGCGATCACCGGCAGCATCTGCTGATAGGGGAAGACGAGTAGATTCATCACGACCGTGATGAGCAGGACACCGAGGACGACCGGCGTCTGGATGGCGACGGACCAACCACCCTTGACGAGTTGCGCGAGCCGGACGCCGTGCGGTGATTGGCGCTCCTGTATCGCGCCGAGGTAGCGCCGGAGCCGCAGAATGGCGATCAGATTCAGGCCGTAGACTGCCGTCAGCCACCAATAGCAGAGCGTCGCGCCGCCGACCGCGAGGAAGATACCGCTGAGGAGCGTCGCAAGGATTTTGTTCCCCTGCATGGACATGGATTCGAGCGAGAGCGCGTTGACCACGCGGTCGCGCTCGTGCAGTTCGGAGATCAGCGCGCGGCGAGTGGAGAAATCGGTCGCCCACGCGCAGCCGAGCAGGCCGGTGATCGCATAGATCTGCCAGATATGCACCGCGCCGGTGGTGAACAGCAACGCCAGCGTTACCGCCGCCGACAGACCAAGCATCTGCACGGCGAGCAGCACATCGGTGCGCCGGAAGCGATCCGCCGCCGCACCGAGAATCAGGCCGAAGACAAACATCGGAATGGTGCGACAAAAGCCGACCAACCCAACGGAGACGGACGATCCGGTCTTGACGAGCACAACCCAGCCCGCCGTAATGATCTCGAAATGGTAGGCATGGTAATACAAAAGGCTGGAGCGCCAGACGCGCTGATACGCGGGGACGGAAAGCACCGCCGGCACGAGGTCGTGCAGCGTCTTCGTCGCCCGGATCGTCAGTACAGCGCGTCGCATCGCGTCCCTATCTATCCCATCAATTTCGTGTAATTGCCATACGCCAGTATCACAGAGATCGCACCGTATCGGTAGCGGAGGCTTCAGCCGCGCCCACTCCGCAGGCGACGAGCCGGTTTCTCAGAAATCGAAAGGGAGCGGGAAGGTCGGGGCAGTGGCGTGGTGGTCACGGCGTGGCATCGTTGGACGCGCTTTAAACCAGCGGACGAGTTCAACGAGTTGTTCGGCGCCATGCTCGAAGACGCGGCGACCTTTCTCCGCTGTCGCTTTTTCCGGCTCACCGAATGACCCCGTCTCCGCGTAACTGGAAGTCCAGCCAACAATGTCGGCGGGGCCACCGCCGAGTGTGAGGTCCACCCACTGCCACTTCGCGCCGTCCTTGACCTCCGTCATATAAGACGGCAGCGCGCCTTTGATGCGATCCATACGCACACCCTCACTATTGAGATGCATGTACATGGAGGTTTCCAGTTCGCACGCGTGCGCGCAACCGCCGGGCATAACGGAGGTACGGATTTCCGTGTTCCACTTCTCCGCGATCAGTTGCCACCACGAGAGCATGCAGCAGACCGCGTCTGTCTGGAGATTTGTTTGTCGCGCGGCTTGCTCGACGAGATGGTGGTTCGAGCCGTGCCCGTTGACGAGGATGATCCGTTTGAAGCCGTGATACGCGACGGAGCGTGTGATGTCCAGCAGGAAATGGACGAAGGTCGCCGGTTCGATGTTGATCGTGCCGGGGAAGTCCATGACGTGATGGCAGTAGCCATAATTGACCGGCGGCATGACGAGCATCTCCTCCGGTGCGAGGCGACCCGCGCCGAGGCAGACAGACGAGGCGAGCCGGAAATCCACATCGAGCGGCAAGTGCCACCCATGCTGCTCCACCGCCCCAACGGGCAGCACGATGACCTTTTGCTGCCGCACCGCTTCGTTGATCTCCGGCCACGTCAGCAGTTCATACCGATAGTGGTGACGGACGGCATCGGTGTCCACATCAGGCATCGGCACACTTCCTTTCCAATGGGCAGTCGGTTTGTTTCCGCCACGTTCCCACATGACGATCCTATGCCAGCCCGAGAAGCGCGAGGCTGTCCCGATGGATGATCTCTTCAATTTCGCCTTCGGGCACAGGCGGCAGGGCCGTGCCACGGATGACACCGTTCACATCGCGCAGGCGCTCCATTGTCTCCAGTGGCGTCGAGGCGGGGAAGTCGGAGCCGAAAAGGAGTTTGTCCAGCACCCCCCACTCGGTCGCCATCCGCATCGCGTTGTAATGACCCCACATGCGCAGCACCGAACCGGAGACATCCGCCCAGATATGCGGATGCTTGCGGATCACGGCGATGCAGTCGGCCTGCCACGGATGGCCGATATGCGCCATGATCACCGTCAGGTCCGGAAACGTCATCGCGACGCGGTCCAGATGGCGAGGATGGGCGTAGTCAACGTCCGCGAAGCGCACGGGCGATGTGCCGGTATGGACGAGGATTGGCAGCCGGTGCGCCTGCGCGTAGTCATAGATATGGAACGCCTCCGGGCCGAGCGGATCGGTGTTCTGATAATTCAGGCCGAGTTTGATGCCCTTGAGTCCCAAATCCTGCGTCCCACGCTCGATCTCCTCGATGGCGCGCGGGTCATGCGGATGAACGGTAACAAACCCGATGTATTTCTCCGGGTACGCATTGATGAACGCCGCCGTCTCGTCGTTTACGGCAGGGACGGGCACGAGGTACGGCTCATCAATCTCATAGAGATTGCGCGGGTCGGCGGCAATGTTGAAGACGATGGCGCGATCCACCGGCGCAAGCGCCGCGTTGAACTCGTCCCATGTGTAGGCCATCTGAATCGCCTTGCCGGTACTCCACTTCGTATTAACCTGCCCCGCTGCCGCTTCGGGCACGCGATCCCGGTAGCGCGGCGTGTGGGTATGGACATCAACGATCATCGGTTTCCTCCAGTAGCGAGTGGGTGCCTAGGATCCCCTCACGTTACTCGTTACTCGCTACTCCCTAAAGCACGCCATACCGATCATAGACATCGCGCAGAAGATCGCCCCGTTCAAGGTCTTCGCGGGCGCGGCTCTCACCTGCCACTTTCACTTTCGCACGCTCGATTGTCTCATTCTCCACCGCTTGCGGAATGACGACGAGGCCGTCGCTGTCGCCAAAGACAATGTCACCGGGATGGACGATCACGCCGCCGCAGACAATCGGCGTTCCATGTGCGACGACCAAACCGCGCCCGGCCGAGTCAATCGGGCGGAAACCCGTGGCAAAGACCGGGAACTGCATCTGCTCGATGCGGCGAACATCTCGCACATGGCCGTCAATGATCGCGCCGCGCGCGCCGCGTGCCCGCGCGGTGGTCGAGAGCAGCTCGCCCCAGAAACAGGTGCGCGTCGAGTGGTTGGTCGCCGCGACGAGCACATCGTTTGGTCGGAGGCTGTCAATCGCCGCGATCTCGGCGCTGTACGGGTCCGTCGGCATTTGGTAGACATCGGTGGAGAGCACGGTGTGCGCCCGGCCAACGACAATCGCCTCCTTGTAGATCGGGCGAATCGTCGCGTCCATCGCCTGGTCGCGGTAGCCGAGGCTATCGAGGATATCCGAGACAACCGATACATAGAGTTCGCGCTGCATGAAGTCGAAGAGTTCCCGATCGTGCTGCGCGTCCATCATTCCTCACCCCCGACCCCTCTCCATCGCCGCACGGCCCGTGATGGGTCGAACGCGAGGGCGATGGAGAGGGGAGAATAATGCCTCAACCCTCATTGCTCATTGCTCATTGCTCGTTGCTCGTTGCTCGTTGCCCGCGCGGACGCCGTACCCCAGACGATGCGAGACAGTGGAAGCGGCGGCGAGGACGGCGGGCGCGTAGTCGGTCGTCTCGAACTCGGCTGTCGTACCGGAGACACTGAGCGCGGCGACGGTCGTACCCGTCGCGTCGCGGATCGGCGCGGCGACACAGGTGAGACCGGAGAAGGATTCCTCATCGTCGGTGGCGTATCCGTGCTCGCGGACGACCGCGAGCCGGTCATGCAGCGCGTCCACCGTCGTGATCGTTTTGGGCGTGCGGCTCGGCAGGCCGTGCTCCGCGACGATCGCCGCGACCGCCTCCGGTGCGAGGTCGGCAATCAGCGCCTTGCCCAGCCCTGTGCAATGGACGAGTTCGCGCGCTCCGAGTTGCCCCGCGAAATGGATCGGGCGCTGCGGCGGTACGACCGCTATATGGACGACCTGCCCCTGATTGAGGATGCCGAGATTGGCCGTCTGCTGGCACTCCCGCGCGAGCAATTCCAGCGCCGGGCGGGCGGCCTGCTCAATTGAAAAGGTCTGCTCGTAGATGCTGCCAAGTTCAAAGAGGCGCACACCGAGGCGATACCGTTCGGAGGCCGCACGCTCCACGAACCCGTGCTCCTCCAGCACCGTCAGGAGCCGCACGGCCGTCCCCTTCGCCAGGCCAAGCCGCGTGCTGATCGCGGTCAGCGATTGCTCAGGATGGGTGAGTGTGAAGGAGGTGAGGATCGCGAGGCCGCGCGCCAATGCACGCACTTGATAGTCGCCACTCATTGCGCACACCTTTCGGAGATTGACCAATCGTGAAACTGTTTTCCATCTTATGGCCTTTCGCGCCCTTGTCAAGAAGTATCGTCAGGGAGCGGCAGCATCGTGCATTCGCTCCTTGACAGTGATGATTGTGTTTCCTATAGTGACGTGGAACCCTGTTTCGCGACTGTGCATGGGCGATATGCCGCCGGGAACGCCGACCGCCGCGTGCGGCCTACTATCTACCGCGATCGAGGAATCCCTTAGCCCACCGGAGCATGGCTCGTATGAAAATTACCCGCGTCGAGACATTCTCGGTCATCGTCCCACTGCACGAAGGCGCGTGGCACAGCCCGCACTTCAACCCGGAAGGGTACGTCTACGGCGGCACATGGGTGCGCCTCCACTGGCCGGACTTCCCGATTGTCCTGATCCGGCTGCATACGGATGAGGGGCTGATCGGCCTCGGCGAAGTGCCGAAGGGGATCACGCAGCACGCCGTGCGGCAGGTAGCGGGCTTCTTCGAGGGGCGCGATCTCTGGTCGTTCAATATGCAGGAACTGCCGCTCGAAACGATGTGGTTCGCCAATCCGTCCGTCTACGAAGGCTACGAAATGGCGCTCTACGATCTGATGGGCAAGGCGCTCAATGTCCCGGTCTACCGCTTTTTCGGCGGCGCCTATCGCGACCGTGTCGCCGTCTCCCGCTGCTCGGGGCGGATGACACCGGAGGACGCGGCGGAGACGGCGAAGCAAGCGGTCGCGCAGGGCTATCGCGTCCTGAAAATGAAGGCGACGGCGGATGACCCGCTGATCGAGCGGCTGGAAGCGATCCGGGAGGCGGTCGGCGATCAACTGCGCGTCAACATTGACCCGAATCAGCGGTTCCATCAGCCGTTCCGCCTCTTTGCATTGGTGGAGCGGATGCGTGAGCACGGCCTGCACAACGTCGAGTGCTTCGAAAGCCCGTACAATCAGAAGAATCTCGATTGGTATGTGCTGGCGCGCCAGAAACTCGCCATCCCGATCGCCCTCCATCTCGCCAACCCGGCGGACGTTTTCGAGGCGGTGAAGCGGGAGGCATGCGACTGGCTGAATCTCGGCGGCCCACTTGTCAATGTCTACAAACTGGCGGGGATGGCAGAAGCGGCAGGCATCCCGACGTGGCACGGATCGGGCGTCGGCCTCGGCATTTCGGAAGCGGCGTATGCACACATCTGCGCCGCCTGCAAGACGATGACGCTGACGAGCGACATTTGCGGTGAAACCCTGCGCGTGGACGACTGCATCACGGAGCCACTCCGGTTCGCGGAGGGGCATGTCCTCGTGCCACAGGGGCCGGGGCTGGGCGTCGAACTCGATCTGGAGGCGGTGCAACAGTACAAAGTAACGAGTAGTGAGTAACGAATGGCCGATCGTTCTCGTTACGTATGAGATGCTTGACAAGTCGCACCGCTCTCAATAACATGGAACGTAGTTTCATGTTATTACGCGCATGTTCGGTCATGAGCGGGTTGCCGCGGGGCATCCGTCCACCAGATTTCTCTGACGAACTGCGTATGTCCCCACCCGTTCCTCGTGACTCATCATTTCTGCTCCATGGAGGAGATCGGTATGCTCGTTGGGTATGTGAGCGACGAACGCTACGTCGCGCTGGCGGACGCGCTGGTAGAGTTCGAGCGCGATGAGGAAATGGTCGCGGTCGTTCGTTCAACGCCGCGTGGGGAACTCTTCGCAGAGATCACGCCGGGAGCGTATCGGGTGACACTCGTCAAGCCGGGTTTCGGCAACAAGAGTGTCCGTTGTGAGGTTGTGGCCGGGAAACCGTACCAGTTCCGGCTCCTCTCCGATCAACTCTATGGCTATGCCTGGCCGAAATGGTCCCGCGCGGGCGAGCGGACGGAGTTTCGTGTCCACTCCGTGGAGTCATACCAATTGAGCCTCTGGCGTTACGGTGAACGCAAGGAGTTCGTTCGTCTGCTCGGATGGTACGACGAGCATTGCCCGCGCGCGGTGATGCAGATCACCCCGGACGGCGATTATACGCAGACGGGCGTGGGGTGGAACAAAATCGGCTACGGCAATCCCGACCTCACGCAGTTCGCCGCCGCGCCGGAACGCTCCGGCCTCTACTACTTCCACGCGAAAACCGAGTCCGGTGCGTTCTTCTCCTTCCCCTGGGTCGTCGCCCCCGCGTCGCCACAGGCGCCGATCGCCGTGCTCGCCTCGACGAACACCTGGAACGCCTACAACAACTTCGGCGGGCGCAGCAACTACATCAACAGCACCCGGCTCCCCGCTGCGCCGATTGTCAATGGGCGGCAGGATATGCTGCGCTACCGGACAGAGAGCGCCTTTCGCGAGTGGAGTTTCCCGGACGATGCCTATGCACCGCTCTCGCTGGAGCGCCCCGAACCATTCAACATCGTGCCGGAGGGGACGGAGGTCACGGACATGATCGCCGGGCGGCAACCCAATCACCTTGCCCCGGCGGAATGGCGGCTGCTCGGCTGGTTGGAACGCGAGGGATTCACCTACGATCTCTACGCGGATCACCAATTGCACACGGGTCTCTTGAATCTTGATGCCTACCGCATCCTCATCATTAGCACGCATCCGGAGTACTGGTCCCGCGCGATGTACGAGCAGGTGAAGGAATGGGTGTACAAGCGGGGCGGGAAACTGATGTATCTCGGCGGCAACGGGCTTAATTGCGAGATCGAATTCCTCGATGACGCGACGATGCGTTTCAAAACGCATCTGGCGAGCGGCGGCGGCGAGTTGGGGATGGTGAACCCGAACAACCCCGCCGACTACCTCGACAGCCGTTTCCACCGCACGGTGGAGAGCGAGGCGAATCTTCTCGGCGTTGTGACAACCCACACGGGGATCATGACCGCCGCACCCTATCAACTAGGAAAGGCAGATCACTGGATCTTCGCCGGGACGGGCCTGCGAGACGGCGATCTCTTCGGCACGGAGAGCCAGCATGAGCGCTGTCACGGCGGCGCGTCCGGCCATGAGACGGATAAGATGAGCGCCTCCACCCCGCCGAATACCGTGCTGCTCGCGAAGGGAACGAACCCGGATAACGGCGGTTCAGAGATGGTCTACTATGAAGTCCCGGAGAGCGGCGGGGCGATCTTCTCCGTCGGCTCGATTACCTATCCCTCTTCATTGCTCGTGGACGCACATATCTCGCGCGTCACCGCGAATGTCATTACGCGGTTCCTTTCCGAGCGATGAGGGAGGAATTCTTGCCTCCCCGACGCGGGGAGGGGCAGGGGAGGGGTATATTGATGGAGCGCCGACTACTCTTTCAGGAGTTCACCCGTGCGGAACTGCGCGAACTGGCGCCCGATGCCCTGGCGGTCTTTCCGGTCGGCGCGACCGAGCAGCATGGCCCGCACTTGCCTGTCGGCACGGACTGCTACGCCGTCGAACAGATCGCGCGCGCGGCTGCCGCGCTCGTCGCTGATGCGCTGCCGGTCGTCGTCGCACCGACACTTGCTTATGGCTCTTCACATCACCATCTCCCGTTCGGAGGAACGATGTCGCTCGGAACGGAGACGTATTATCGCGTGCTGCATGATCTCGTGGAGAGTCTCATCATCGATGGCTTCCGCCGCATCTTCATCGTCAACGGCCACGGCGGCAACGACGAATTGGTCCAACTCGTGGCGCGCGATCTCGCACGCACGCACCCGGCGCATATCGCCGCCGCGTCATACTGGGACATCGCCTGGGACGCGCTCGTCGCCGAGGAAGCGCATCTGCCAGGCGGTCTGCCGGGGCACGCCGGCGCGTTCGAGGCGTCGCTCGTCCTCGCCTTGCGGCCGGACCTCGTGCGGGAGCCGCGCCCGCACCGCGACAATGTCACCGGCTCCGACCCGCAGGGCCACCGGGCGTATCGCGCTGAGTTCCACGGCCGCTGGGAAGAGATGGACGGCTACTCGGACAGCCCGGATCGCGCCACCGCCGAACGGGGACGCGCCTATCTCGCGGCGGCCATGCACGCGGTCGGCGATGCGTTCACGGCATTCTACGACGCGACAAGAGGCCCCGCGATATGAAGATCACCCGCATTGAGACGATTCCGATTCAGATACCAATCAATCCTGAGCGCGCGATCCGCGGCGGGCGGGGCGCTCACACGGTCTCCCCGTTCCTGCTCGTGCGTGTGCACACGGACGAGGGGCTGACCGGGTTGGGCGAGGTCTCCTGTACGCCGGGCTGGAGTGGCGAGGATCAGGTGACTGCGGCGCATATCATCGGGCAGTTCCTCGCGCCCCGTCTGATCGGCGAGGATCCGACGGAAATCGAACGGCTGACCGCAACCATCCGCACCGGGGTCGCGAACAATCCCTTCACGAAATCGGGGCTGGAGATCGCGCTCTGGGACCTGCTCGGCAAATCGGTTGGGCTGCCTGTCTACCGGCTGCTCGGCGGCCCGGTGCGCGCGTTCGTGCCGACGAAATTCTCCGTCTCCGGCCTCGCGCCGGAGCGCGCGGCGGCGATCGCGGCATGGGCGGTGGCGCAGGGGTTTCGGGCGATGAAGGTGAAGGTGGGCATCGAGCCGGAGGAGGATGTCGCGCGGGTGCGGGCCGTACGGGAGGCGATCGGCCCCGATGTGCGGCTCGGCGTGGACGCGAACGGCGGATGGTCGGCCCGTACCGCCATCCGCACGATCCGGCGGTTGGAGGAGTTCAACATCTATTTCGCCGAACAACCGGTGCCGGACCTCGATGTCGCCTGGCTTGCCGATGTGCGCGCGCACATCTCGGTGCCGGTAATGGCGGACGAGAGCGTCTATACCTTGCAGGACGCGATGGCGGTGATCCGTGCCGGGGCGGCGGATGTGCTCTCCGTCTACATCGGCAAGGGTGGTGGGATCGGCCCCGCGCGCAAGGTGGCGGCGGTGGCGGAGGCCGCCGGGCTGACCTGCACAATCGGGAGCAATCTTGAGATGGGTGTGGCGAGCGCGGCGATGATCCACCTGGCGATGGCAACACCGGGCATCGGCGCGGAGGAGTTTCCCTGCGACATCCTCAGCCCATTCCTCTATGAGGATGACGTGCTCGTCGAACCTCTGCCGATCACCGGTGGCAGCGCCCGCCCGACCGAACGGCCGGGGTTGGGCATTGCGCTGGACGAGGAAAAGGTGGCACACTATCGAATAGGATAAAAACCAGTCACAAGACGGACGGCTCCTCTCTCTATCGCCGAGCAAACCACATGTATTCCGCGATCTGGGGCGATGGAGAGGGGTTGGGGGTGAGGTTTGTATGGAAGTAGAGGAGAACACCAGGATGAATCACGAACACGACGACAAACGGGCTATCGGGCGCCCTCTGGGCAGCATGAGCAGGCGTGGCTTCCTCACCGGCGTTGCCGCCGCTGCCGGGAGCGCCATCCTCGCGGCCTGCGGCGGGAGCAGCACCGCACCGACCGCGACAACCGCCGCCACCGTCGCGGCCACCAAACCCGCGGCGGCCGTGTCACCTGCGGCATCAGCGGCGGCATCACCGGCTGCTGCTGCACCGACCACAGCAGCGGCGAGCGCGGTCTCACCGACATCGGCGGCAGCGAGCGCGCCTGCTGCGGCAGGGACAACTGCGCCAGCCACGAGCGGCGGCACGACGGTGGTTACCGCCCCGACGGCTGCGGCGTCCACCGGCGCGACGGGCGGGCAAGTGAGTGTCAAATGGACCAAGCCCGCAACGATCCACCCGCTCTTCTCAACTGCAGGCATCGAGCAGGGCGCTGAACGCCAGATGTTCGGCGCGCTCGTCCGCATCAACGACAAACTGGAGCCCATCGCAGACCTGGCCGAAAAAATCGAGATCTCAGGGGACGCAAAGACGTACACCTTCACGCTCAAGAAGGGCCTCACTTTCTCGGACGGCAAGCCGCTCACATCAGCGGATGTCGCCTTTACGATTGAGCGCGCCGTGGATAAGCGCACGGGCAGTTACTGGCGTGGTCGCCTCCTCGCGCTGGACGGCGCGGCGGATTTCGGCGACCAGAAGGCGACGACGATCAAGGGCCTCGTAACGCCGGATGCCAACACGATCAAGATGACGCTGACGAATCCGGATTCGACCTGGCTGATCACGCTTGGCGACTTCAACGGGCTGAGCATCCTGCCAAAGCACATCCTCGAAAGTACCGCGCCGGATCAGATGGCGAAGGCTCCTTTCGCCTTCGCCCCCACCCCATCGGGCGGTGCGTTCACGTTTGCGGACTGGAAGGCGGATCAGTATCTTCAGGTCAAGCGCAACGAGACCTACGCCGGTGGGCCGAAGGCGAAACTTGATTCAATCTTCTTCAAGGTGATTACGCAGGATGACGTCGGGCTGGCGCAACTCGAGTCGGGTGAGATGGACGTGTTTGCGGCAGTGCCGGTCCAAGAACTTGACCGGCTGCGTAAGAACCCGAACTTGACCGTCGTCAGCGTTCCCTCGCCGAGCGTCACCTTCCTCGCGTTCAACTTCGGCCGCAATACCCCCTTCAAGGACAAGCGCGTGCGACAGGCGATGATGTACGCGATTGACCGCGCGGGGATCGTCAAGTCGGTACTCAATGGCGAAGGAACGGCCGTCAACTCGACAATCATCGGGCCAGACTGGATGGGCATCCCTGAAGGGTTGAACCAATACGCCTTCGATCCGAACAAGGCGAAGCAGTTGCTGAAAGACGCGAACTTCAACAGCAGCGCCAAATTCAGCCTGATTTACATCCCCGGCACGAAGGTCACCGACACTTGGTTGCCGATCGCCCAGCAGCAATTAAAGGATGTCGGCATCAATGTGGACCTCACGCAACTGGATGGCACCGAGTATACCAAGCGCCTTGTCACGGGCGCGACGCCGACGACGACGGGTGACTTCGACATCGCGGAAGTAGACGGTGGCGTTTTCCGCGCCGACCCGAACGTCTCCGCCAAGTACTTCGCGACGGTGTCGTTCGTGCCCGCTGGCGGCAACTACGGCCATTACTCCAACCCACAGGTGGACGACCTCTTCAAGCAAGGCGTCGCCACGCCGGATAAGACTCAACGTAAGGCGATTTACACCAATCTGGCGAAGCTGCTGAACGAAGAATGTCCGTGGGTCTTCCTGTGGTCGCCAAATTCGATCCACGCGTACAACAAGCGCTTGCAGGGGTTCAAGCCGTCGTCCTACGCCAACACGTTCATGTGGAATGCCGAAGAGTGGAGTGTGACGAAGTAACGAGCACCGAGTAGCGAGTAACAAGCGCCAGGCGGTCGAGTTCTGTTATTGGCTAAAAGGCGAACGGAGTGAGCGCATGGGGCAGTACATTCTCCGGCGGTTGGCGATCAGCATCCCGGTGCTGATCGGCATCACGCTGGCGACGTACATCATCGTTAACCTCGCGCCCGGCGATCCGGTGACAGCGCTCATCAGCCCGGAGGCTGCTGCCTCGCTCGGGCCGGATTGGGTGGCGCAGCAGCGGGAGCAATTGGGGCTAAACAAACCGCTGCCGGTGCGCTATGTGCTTTGGATAAAGGAGATCGGGCGCGGTAACCTTGGCTACTCCGCGCAGGATCGCCAGCCGATCGCCAAGAAGATCCGCGAGCGGCTCTGGCCGACACTCCGTCTGATGGGCATGGCGCTCCTCATCGCGCTCCTCATTTCGGTGCCGGTCGGCGTCGTTTCCGCGCTGAGGCAATACTCGGTCCTCGATTACGTCGTCACAATTTCGGGGTTCGCGGCCATCTCCATCCCGTCGTTCTTTCTCGGTCTCGTGGGCATCTACCTCTTCTCGCTGAAACTTGGCTGGCTGCCGACTTCCGGGCTTGCCACCGTCGGCAAGCCGCACACACTCGGCGACTCTTTGCGTCACCTGATCCTGCCCGCATTCGTCCTCGGGCTGGCACAAGCGGCTCCGCTGATCCGGTATGTGCGATCGAGCATGCTCGAAGTGATTCGGCAGGACTACATCAATGTCGCTCGTGCGAAAGGGCTGCGCGAGCGGGCGGTCATCTACCGACACGCCTTGCGCAACGCCCTCATCCCACTCGTCACCGTCGTCGCGCTCATCCTGCCCCTGCTCCTCGGTGGCACAGTGATCATCGAGCAGATTTTTCAGTGGCCGGGGATGGGGACGCTGGCAATCACGGCGGTAAAGGGGAGAGATTACCCAGTCATCATGGCGATCAACCTGATCACTGCAGTAATGATCCTCGTCAGCAATCTGATCGCCGATATACTCTATGCCGTCATTGATCCGCGCATCAAATACGCATGACAGTGGGGAGCACCGATGAGCAGCGCGTCACAGGCCACACCGGGGAGCGTCACTGCTTCGTCACCGACCGTACTCGCGACTGCCGCCGCGCCGCGCCGCCGTTCGGGCGTCTGGCAGCGGTTTCGGCGGCATCGCGTCGCCATGGTCGGCATGGTTATCCTGGTCATCCTCACGATCAGCGCGGTTGGCGCGCCAGTAGTCGCACGGAATGATCCCTATCACACCACGTTGAGTCTCATCCGCAAGCCGCCGTCTTCCGCGCATTGGCTCGGTGGCGATTCATCGGGGCGTGATGTCTTCGCCCGGCTGATCTACGCGGGGCGCGTCTCGCTCTCCGTTGGCCTCGTTGCGGTCAGTATTTACACGCTTATTGGCCTGCTACTCGGCGCACTCGCCGGGTACTACGGCGGCTGGGTGGATTCCGTCATCATGCGTTTCGCGGACATCATTCTCGCCTTCCCGTCGCTGATTATCATCATCACCGTTGTCTCGATCCTCGGGCCGAGCATCTACAATGTCATGCTTGTCATTGGCTTACTCGGCTGGCCGCCGATGGCGCGCATCCTCCGCAGTCTCTTTCTGACTTTACGCGAGCGCGATTTCATCATCGCCAGCCGGACGGTCGGCGCGCCGAACAGCCGCATCATTCTCAAACATCTCTTACCGAACGCGCTCGCGCCGGTGATCGTCGCGGCGACGTTCGGCATCGCGCAGGCGATCCTCCTCGAAGCGGGGCTGTCATTTCTCGGCCTCGGCGTACAGCCACCCACGGCCAGCTGGGGCAACATGCTGACCGACGCGCAATCACTGACGGTGCTCGAATCCTTGCCCTGGCTCTGGATTCCACCAGGCGTCATGATCGCCCTCGCCGTCCTCTCCATCAACTTCATCGGCGACGGCCTGCGCGACGCGCTCGATCCCTATCTCTTGCGATAAATGAGGTACCGAGGTGCATGGCATTTGCTGAGATTTTGAGCGGCATGTATACTCCTGCCCGACGCCTATCACGAGTTCGCGATTTAGTTACTGCGGTGCATGACCGGCAGTTTCCGGCACGAAAGGAGCTGGACATGGCAGAGGATCAGCGGCGGACCATCTGGACACGGCGGCGTTTTCTCACGGCAGCGGGGGCAACGGCGGGCGCGGCAATTCTCGCCGCGTGCGGCGGGAGCAAGGCAACGGAGACGCCGAAGCCCTCCAGTACAGGTGCACCAGCGGCGACAACGGCTCCAGCAGCGACGACAGCAGGTTCAGCCGCAGCCACGAGCGCCCCGGCAGCGACGACGGCAGGCTCGGCCGCCGCAGGCACGAGCGCACCGGCATCGAGTGGCGGCATTACCCTCCCCACCGGGGACGCGAAGAATCCCCTCAAGGTGAAGGAAGATGCTCCCCTCGACGTGGTCATCTTCAAAGGCGGCTATGGTGATGAGTACGCGATCAACGCCGAGAAGATCTATGCCGCGGCATTCCCCAAGGCGAAGGTCGGCCATCAGGGTATTCAGCGCCTCGCCGAGCAACTGCAACCCCGCTTCGTCGGCGGCAACCCACCGGACATCATTGACAACTCCGGTGCGGGCAACCTCGACACCGCCGCCCTTGTCGCCGAAGGGCAACTCGCGGATCTCGCGGACCTGATGAGCGCGCCATCGTTCGACACGCCGGGCAAGACATTCAACGATTCCCTCTTGCCGAACTCACAGGTCAACGGGCTATTTGACGGCAAACAGTTCGTGCTGAACTACGTCCTGAGTGTCTACGGTGTCTGGTACAGCGATACGCTGATGAAGAAGAACGGCTGGGAGTATCCAAAGACATGGGACACCATGCTCGCGCTCTGCGAAAAGATCAAGGCGACAGGCGTCGCGCCGTGGGCCTATCAGGGCAAATACCCCCAGTACATGACGAATATCATGAACCAGATGATCTACAAAGCGGGGGGCACTCAGGCAATCATCAAGATTGACAACCTGGAATCGAACGCCTGGCGACAGCCCGAAGTGAAGAGCGCGGTCGAGGCGCTCTACCAACTCGCGGACAAGGGATACCTCCTGCCCGGCACAGAAGGGCTGACGCACACCGAATCACAGGCCGAGTGGCTCAAGGGCAAAGCGGTCTTCATCCCGTGCGGCTCCTGGCTGGAGAACGAGGAGAAGGGACTGGTGCCGGACAACTTCAATATGGTCGTCAAACCGACACCCTCCCTCAGCGCCAGCGACAAAGTACCGTTCGAAGGCATCCAATCCTCCGCCGGGGAGGGCTTTATCGTTCCGGCAAAGGGGAAGAACGTGGCGGGCGGCAAGGAATACTTGCGCATCCTCTTCTCCAAGCAGGGCGCGCGCTTCTTCTCGGAGAACACCAAGTCGCTGACCGTCGTGCAGAACAGCGCCGATGGCCTGAAACTCGGCTCCGCCTTCGAGTCAGTGCAAGCGGCAAATACCGCAGCCGGATCAAACACGTTCGTCGCGCAGTATGGCACCTGGTACAAGAAGTTGCAGGATGAAGCGAAAGACAAGATGGGCGCGCTCCTGACCAAGCAGATCAAACCCGCGGACTTCATTGACAAGGTGCAGAAGATGGCAGACGACGTTGCAAAGGATGACTCGATCAAGAAGTTCAAGCGCTAGGCCTAGCGTAGGAACCAGTGGTCAGAAGCCAGTAGCCAGAACGGGAAATAACCCCTGGTTACTGGCTGCCGACCGCGAAGGAGCGCCGCGTGTACCGCCACAAGTACCGCTTTATCGTCCCGTTTCTTACCCCCGCTATTATCCTGTATGGCGTCTTCGTCCTCTGGCCGTACAGCCAATCTTTCTACATCGCGCTGACTCAATGGCGAGGCGTTTCCGCGCACAAAAAGTTCGTCGGGTTGAGCAACTTCGACAAACTGCTGCACGACCGGTTCTTCTGGAACGCGCTCAAGCATAACGGGTTGCTCCTCATCGCACTCCCGATTGTCACGATCTGTATCGCCCTGCTCTTCGCCGCGCTCTTCACGCAGGGCGGGCGCGGCGTTCCCGGCGCGAATGCCTATCGGGTGATCTTCTTCTTCCCGCAGGTGATGTCCGCCGTCGCGATCAGCGTCCTCTGGCAGTTCGTCTATCATCCCAATCTTGGGTTGCTGAACGGCCTGCTGCGAACGACGGGGGCGGGCAATCTCGCGCGGACATGGCTGGGGGATCCGCGCACGGCGCTGTGGGCGGTGGCGGCGGTGATTATCTGGCAGGCGGTCGGCTTCTACATGGTGCTCTTCATCGCGGGCGTGCAGTCAATTCCCACGACCTTCTACGAGGCCGCGATCATTGATGGCGCCACACGCTGGAGCGCGTTCTGGCGCATCACGCTCCCGCTTCTCTGGGACAATTTGCAGACGGCGCTTGTCTTCATCGGCATCGGTGCGCTCGATCTCTTCATCTTTGTCCAGATTATGACGAACGGCGGCCCAGACCGCTCCTCGGACGTGGTGGCACGGTACATGTACGACACTGCCTTCGATAAGAGCGAGTTTGGCTATGCAACGGCGATTGGCGTCGCGCTCCTCTTTCTGACACTCACCCTTTCCATCTTCACGCTCCGCGTGACGCGGCGCGAGCGCATTGAGTTCTAGATCACCGGCTGAGGGAGTACCGATGGGGACGAATCATGTACAGCCATTACCCGATACCCGTGCCATCCCGTCGCCGTCGCAACGCGCGCGGGCGCGCCGAGAGATCACTCTGGGCGGTATCGCCTTCACCGGCATCTCGCAGCTCTTTCTCCTCAGCTGGGCAGTTATGGTGGTCTTTCCCTTCGCCTGGATGATTATGACCGCCTTCAAGACGGACAAGGAGATCTTCTTCAGTCCGTGGCAACTCCCAACTTCGCCGCAATTGGGGAACTTCGCGCGGGCATGGAACCAGGCGTCCATCGGACGGTACTTCGGCAATAGCGCCATCGTCGTTACCGGTTCGGTGACGCTGACACTCCTCCTCTCGTCCATGGCGGCCTACACGCTCGCGCGGTACAGTTTCCCCGGCAACCGCATCATTTATTACATGTTCCTGGTCGGCCTTATGTTTCCTGTCTTCCTCGCCCTCGTCCCGCTCTTCTTTCTCGTCCGCGACCTGCACCTGCTCGGCACCTACCACGGGCTGATCCTCGTCTACACCGCGTACTCGCTGCCATTTTCTATCTTCTTCCTCTACGGCTTCTTTCGCACGCTCCCCTCCGAGGTGGCGGAGGCAGCCATCATTGACGGCGCCTCCGATTACGCCGTCTTCTGGCGCGTGATGCTCCCGATGGCGCAGCCGGGACTGATTACGGTCGGCATCTTTAACTTCCTCGGGCAGTGGAATCAGTACCTCCTGCCACTCGTCCTCAATCCGAACCGGGACCGCTACGTCCTCCCGCAAGGGCTCGCGTTCCTTTCGATTCAACAGGGATACCAAAACGATTGGAGCGCCCTCTTCGCCGCATTGACCATCACGTTGATTCCTACGATCGTCGTCTATGCCCTCTTCCAGCGACGGTTGGAGCAAGGGCTGACGGCAGGAGCGTTGAAGGGATGAACAACGAGCAATGAGCGAGCAGCAGGCCGAAGACGCAGCCCTCCGACGGCTGGCCGGCAAGACCGCTCTGATCACCGGCAGCACGCGCGGACTGGGCCGGACGATGGCGGAGTGGCTGGCACGCGAAGGCGCGGCAATCATCGTCTCGGGGCGCGAGGAAGCGGCGGTGCAGGAATCCGTCACGGCGATGCAGGCGCTCGGCGTCGCTTCCTTCGGTATGACGGCGGACCTCTCGCGCATTGAAGATGCGCACCGGTTGGCGGAGGAGGCGCTGGCGCGCGTCGAGCGCCTGGATATCCTCGTCAACAACGCCGGAATGAGTATTCGCGGGCCGTTCTGGGAGGTCACGGATGCGGACTGGGAGTATCAGGTCAACGTTAACTACCGTTCGCCATTCATCTTGGCGCAGCATGTAGCGCGTCACATGATCCAATGTGGCATTCGCGGACGCATCGTCAACATCAGCACGATCGGCGTCCACGCCTGCCATACGAACGCCGCCGTCTACAATAGCGCGAAAGCGGCCGTGGAAGCGATGACCCGGAATATGGCTTACGAACTCGGCCCGCACGGCATCGCGGTGAACTGCGTTGCTCCCGGCGCGATTGCGGACCGGCCCGGCGCGCAGCGGCGACCGGAACGATGGGCGGCAGCGGGTCAGCAGATTCGCATCGGGCGTATCGGGCGGGCGGAGGATATCGCGGCAGCGGTCCGGTTCTTCTGCCTGCCGGAATCGGGGTTCACCACCGGGCAGACGCTCTTGGTAGACGGTATGCATGCCGAATGGCTGCGCGATCTCGCCTGATGAAAGCGGGCGTCACCTTCCACAAAACGATAGGGCGATAACGTTACTCAGATTATGATATGGCAGTACGCGGGATGGAAACCCGCGTGATGATCGAGGTCTGTACGTCCGGTATAGACGAGGGAGGGATATGTCACAGGCACGGAAGCCAGCGGAACGGTACGGGACGACGACAGTACGGCCAGCGGATTTCGACGCATTCTGGGCGGCGATCATGGCAGAGGTGGGCGAGATCCCACTGAACCCGACGATGGAGCATGTCCCGATGCGCTCAACAGACGAAGTGGATGTCTACGAGATTCACTACGACAGCCTCGATCATGTGCGCATCGCGGGATGGTACTGCGTGCCGAAGGAATCGTACCTGCCGCCCCCCTACCCGGCACTGCTGATTGTTCCCGGCTACATCTCCGAGCCGGCGCTGCCGAAATCGTGGGCGAAGATGGGATATGCGGCGGTCGGCGTCGCGCCGCGCGGCAAACTGCGCTCAAACCGGCAGTTCAATCCCGGCTATCCCGGCTTACTGATGCACAACGTTGTGGACCGCTATACCTATAGCTATCGCGGCTTCTACGTGGACGCCGCCCGCGCCGTGGATTTCGTTCTCACCCGGCCGGAGGTGGACACCTCACGGATCGGCGTCCACGGCAGCAGTCAGGGCGGCGCATTGACGATCACGACATCCGCGCTGCGGAGCGACGTGATTAAGGTGGGGGCGGCAGGCGCGCCGTATCTCTGCGGTTTCATGGATGCCGCGCACCTGACGCATTCGTGGCCGTACGAGGAGATTAACGACTATCTGCGCCTCTACCCCGAACGCGCCGAGGCGGTACGCGCCACCTATCATTACTTCGACGGCATCAACTTCGCGCCGATGATTAAGTGCCCGATGCTCGTCTATGTCGGCCTCGCGGACGACGTCTGCCCCCCTGAGACCGGCTACGCGCTCTACAACGCGATGACTTGCCCGAAAGAGATCCACGCCTACCCATGCTGCGCGCACGATTCCGGCATCTATTGGGAGATGCCGAAAGTCGAGGCGTGGCTCGCCGCGCAACTCAAACCCGCCGCATACATGCGCCACGCGGAACCGACCGTCGGCTGAGAAAAAGAATGAAAGAGGCACATTGATGGGAGAGCGACCGGCGGATTTTGACGCGTACTGGGATGAGGTGGATACGGAACTGGCGCGGTATCCGCTGGCGGTGGAGATGGAGCGGAACGTGCTGCGCTGCACGGATTTCTCGACCGTCTCCAATGTGCGGCTGACAAGCATCGGGCCGTACCGCATCTTCGGCTACTACAGCGTGCCGGTTGGCGATGGGCCATTCCCCGGCCTGCTCGTCGCGCCGCGCTACGGGAGCGTCAATCACGTCCCGCACCACGACGACCGCGAGCGATATGCGACGCTGACGCTGATGCACCGGGGGCAGCGGCTGGCCGATCAGCCCTTCGCGGCGTCCTATCCCGGCCTGCTCACGCTCGGCATTGACAGCCCAACGACCTCGATCTACCGGAGCATCGTCGCGGATTGCCTGCGCGGCGCGGAGTTCCTGCTCTCCCGCCCGGAAGTGGACGGGAGCCACGTCAGCATCATCGGGGATGATCTCGCGCTGATCACCGCCGCGCGGCGGCCGCAGTTTACGGCAGTGCAGGCAGGCGGGCTGCTCTTCTACCGGCTGCTCGAAGCCGCGGGGCGCTCGTCCGCCTACCCGGTCGAGGAGATCAACGATTATCTGCGCACCTACCCGGAGCAACGGGAGAACGTGGCCCGCACGCTTGCGTACTTTGACCCGATCAATCACGCGAATCGCGTCACGGCGAGGGCGCTCCTCGTCACTGGCGACGCGGGCGCGATCAACGGGCCGGAGTGGTTGGCGCCGCTGGCGGACGCACTCGGCGGGCCGGTCGAGCAGTATCATGTGACGCACGAGGGTGCGACGGATCACGATTGGCAGGACGCATGGATGGCGCGGCAACTCGGCGGCGTTCCGAAGCCGCGGCTGTGGGAGGTGATCGCATGAGCAGGTACGACGATCTCGGCATGCGGCGGGTCATCAACGCATCGGCGACGCTGACGCGGCTCGGCGGCTCGGTGATGCCGCCATCGGTCGTCGCGGCGATGGCGGAGGGGGCGGAGATGCATGTGGATCTCCCCCTCCTGCAAGTGCGCGTCGGCGAGCGGATCGCGGCGCTGACGCAGAATGAGGCATGCTACGTCTCCTGCGGCGCTGCGGCGGGCATTGCAATCGCCGTGGCGGCTTGCATTGCCGGTGAAGATCCGGCGGCTATTGCCCGCTTCCCCTATCTGACGGACGGCAAGCGCGAGGTGATCATCCACCGCGCGCACCGCAACGGCTACGACCACGCGGCGCGGCAAACGGGCGCGACCCTCGTCGAAATCGGCGGCGCGCACATCACCCATCCGTGGGAGCTGGAAGCAGCGATTTCGCCGCGCACTGCCTGTATCCTCTGGTTCGCGGGGGAGCACTACGCCCGTGGCGCGCTCGCGTTGCCGGAAGTCGTCGCCATCGCGCGCACGCACGGCGTGCCGGTGCTCGTGGACGCGGCGGCGCAGATCCCACCAATCAGCAATCTCTGGCACTTCACCCGCGAAATCGGCGCGGACATCGCCATCTTCAGCGGTGGCAAGGGGTTGCGCGGGCCGCAATCTTCCGGCCTCGTGCTTGGGCGCGCGGATATCGTTGCGGCGTGCCGCGTTAATGGCAGCCCGAACCACAGCCTCGGCCGCCCAATGAAGGTCGGCAAGGAGGAGACGCTCGGCGTGCTCGCCGCCATCGAGTGGTCACTCGCCCAGAATGAAGAGGCAGTTCTTGCGCGCTATGAGGAGATCGTGCAGGGTTGGATCGCCGGATTGCGTGACCTGCCCAGCATCACGGTCGAGCGCGGCTACCCGAGCGAGGCGGGCCAGCCGCACGCCCGCGCCATCATCCGCCTCGCCCCGGACTTCCCGATGAGACGCGATCAGGTTGTCGCAACCCTCTACAATGGCACGCCGTGCATCGCGGTCGGCACCGTCGGCAATGACGCCATCGCCCTCAACCCGCAACCACTCGTCGAACCGGACGAGGCGACGATCGTGCTGGAACAGGTCCGCGCCGTCCTCGCGCCCGTCGCCGTACGCTGAATCGCTGCCGCCCCGATCTCGCGGGGGTTCTCCCCGCGCGGGTGGCACGGGAATGCTTCCTGTCTGGATGTCGTTGTCCCTTCCACAGCGCACGGCAGCGATGCGGTTGTTTGCATTCGCCGCGGCGCTGTTCATCGTGAAAGAGGACGACATTCATGCGAATCCGGATCGGCGCGCAGACTCATCCCCAGCATGCGACCTAACTGAATCCGCCGCCCGTGCGCGGCGGCAAACTGCCGATCTTGATCGGTGGTGGCGGCGAGAAGGTGACGCTGCGCCTCGTCGCGCAGTATGCCGACATCTGGAACGGCTTCGGCGATCCGGAAGCGGCCGGGCGCAAGAGCCGCATCCTCGACGACTGGTGCCAGCGCGTCGGGCGCAACCCGGCGGAGATCGAACGTTCCGTCTCGATCCGCACATTCGATCCTGACGTTGCCGAGCGGTACATCCAGCACGGCATCACGCACCTGATCTTCGGATCGGGCGGGCCGCAATACGACCTCGGCGCGCTCGAAGCCGCCGTGCGCTGGCGGGATCAGCGCCAGGAATAAACACTCATCGCGTATTGGGGCAATGCCTCTCCCGTGGGTGATGGATGGTCGGGATTCGTACGGCTGACTGTGGTAGCATCCCAGCGCGGCGAAATCATCACAAACAGGAGGGGAAGAACGATGGGCGACGGGCGGAAGATGCTGGTGATCGGCGCTCACTCGGCGGACTTCGTCTGGCGGGCGGCGGGCGCGATGGCCGTCACGACGACGAAGGGCGGCACGGCGGCAGTAATCGCGCTCTCATATGGCGAGCGCGGCGAGTCCGGCGAATTGTGGAAGGAACCGGGGCAGACCGTCGAGAACGTCAAGCGCGTCCGGGAGGCGGAGGCACGCGAGGCGGCGGAGGCGGTCGGCGCGACGTTCCGCTGCCTCGATCTCGGCGACTATCCGCTCGAAGTGCCCCGCGCGGCATTGGAGGAGTTGGCCGCGATCGTCCGCGACTATGCGCCGAATGTCATCCTCACCCACACCGAGCGCGATCCCTACAATCAGGATCACGATGTCGGCCACGCGGCAGCGGTGCGGGCGCGCGTGCTGGCGGCGGGGGCGGGTGTGGCGAGTGCGTTTGCGACGATCGCACCGCCCGCGCTCTTCCTCTTCGAGCCGCACCAGCCCGAACTCTGCAACTTCATGCCGACGACCTTCCTCGACATCACCGCCGTCTTCGCGAAGAAGCAGCAGGCGATGGAAGCGATGAAGGCGCAATCCTACCTGCGCGATTATTACAGCGAACGCGCCGTCTACCGCGCCAATCATGCGCGCCGCGCCGGTGGCGCATCTGGCATCCGCTACGCCGAAGCCTTCCAGCGCGTCTACCCGCAGGTCGTTTCGGTGTTGTAAAGGGGAGCGCATCGTGGCGATACAGTTACGGGTCTACACGATCAATCGTGGCAAGATGAACGACTTTGTGAGGGCGTGGGTCGCGGGCGTCTATCCCCTCCGCCATGCGTATGGTTTCACGATCCCGAAGGCATGGACGAACGCCGCGCGCAATGAGTTCATCTGGCTGTTGTCCTACGACGGGGACGACTGGGAACGCGCGGAGGCGGCGTATTACGCCTCACCGGAGCGCACCACACTCGATCCCGACCCCGCACAGTACATCGCGCAACCGAATGCGTCGTTCATCGAGGAAATCGCACTGCCCGCCTTGATCGGGCAATCGCAGGCTGACGAATGATCGCTCCCCACGATGGTGACGATAGCCCAACGGCGTCCGCACCCGTGTTTCCTGCCACGTCGTCATTGCTCGCGCCGGACGCACTTCTCGCCGAGATCGCCCAAGCCTACGACATTGGCACTCTGCTCGACTGCGCGCTTGTCCGGTCGTACGTCAATGATGTCTATCTGCTCACAACGACGACCGAACGTTACATCGTGAAGGTGTATCGCGCACATTGGCGATCATTCGCCGAGATTGCCTAAACTCGATGTGTTGACCCATCTCGTCGCGAAGGGGGTAGCGGTCACTGCCGCCCTTCGCCGACGTGATGGACGTCTCATTGGTGCGCTACGCGCTCTGGAAGGTGTGCGGCATTACGTCCTCTTCCCTTACGCGGCGGGAACAAAGCCAACCCCACCCTTCTCCACAACGCTTTACTATCATTTCGGTCTCGCGGCGGCGCATATGCACTTGGCGCTTGACGACTTCATGAGCGCCCATACGCGGGCACCGCTCGATCTCGCATACCTGCTCGATCAGCCACTCACCGCGCTCCGCCCGTGGCTGGAATCCAGACCCGATGACTGGGACTTTATCACTCGTCTGGCGGACAAAATCCGCTCCTCTATTACCTACCTCGCTGCCGAACGATTGGACTGGGGCGTATGCCACGGTGACCTAACCCTCGACAATGTGCATGTCACAGAAGATAATCGCTTCATCTTTTATGATTTCGATTCGGGCGGTCCGGGATGGCGCGCGTATGATCCGCCCGGCGTATTCCAATACGCGGGGAGTGATCGGTGGGACGCATTTCTCAGGGGATATACCGAGGCCAGGCGGTTTGGGTCAACTGATCTGGCAGCAGTTCCCTATTTCGCGGCGGCGAATGGGATATGGAGCATGGGAAATCGGGCACGCAACTGGACGGCATGGAGTGGCCTCTGGCTCGTCAACGATGCGTACCTCGATCAACAACTGAGCACTTGGCGACGATGGGATGTGGAGCAACTGGGTAAACCCTGAGATGGTGACCGTTTCTCGACAAGAACCTCTCCTTCCAACAATCTCACGGATTGCCGCACCTCCCCGCCGTATGCGAGACTAGCGGCACGTTTGGCCATCGTGGAGCAGATGAGGAGAAGGGGAAACGATGAGCGACACAATCCTTGCCAGTGATCAGTTGCACGCACTCGAATGGCGGCTGATCGGGCCGTTCCGGGGGGGACGCGTCGTCGCAGTCGCGGGCGATCCCGCGCGCGATCAGGTCTTTTATTTCGGCTCGACGGGTGGCGGCGTCTGGAAGACGACCGATGGCGGCGTCTTCTGGGAGAACATCTCAGACGGTTATTTCAAACGGGCATCGGTTGGCGCAATCGCGGTTTCCGAATCCGATCCGAATGTCATCTACGTCGGCATGGGCGAGGTCTCGATTCGCGGCAATGTCGCGCATGGGGACGGCGTCTACAAATCCACCGATGCGGGCAAAACATGGACGCATTGCGGCCTCGCGGATACCCGGCACATTGCCAAAATCCGTATCCACCCTCGGAACCCGGACTTGATCTATGTCGCGGCGCTCGGCCACGCACACGGCCCGAACAAGGAGCGCGGCGTCTATCGCTCGAAGGACGGCGGGAAGACATGGAATCATGTCCTCTTCCGTAGCGAGATAGCGGGGGCGAGCGACCTCGTGATGGACCCACATAACCCACGCATTCTCTACGTCTCATTCTGGGAGGCGCGCCGGGAGGCACATCAACTGGTCAGCGGCGGCGAGGGGAGTGGCATCTTCAAATCCACTGACAGCGGCGATTCATGGACGGAAATCACGCGCAATCCCGGCTTGCCGAAGGGCGTCCTCGGCAAGATTGGCCTCGCCGTGTCGCCCGCCAAGCGGGATCGCGTCTGGGCGCTCGTCGAGGCGGAAGATGGCGCAGTTTTTCGCTCGGACGATGGCGGCACGACGTGGGAACGGCTCTCCGAGGATCGCAATTTGCGGCAGCGCGCCTGGTATTACATGCACATCTACGCCCACCCGACGAACCCGGAAACACTCTGGGCGCTCAACGTCCCGGCGTTCAAGTCCACCGACGGCGGCAAGTCATTCGTCCAGTTCCCGATCCCTCATGGCGACAATCATGACCTCTGGATTGACCCAAAGAACCCCGACCGGATGATCCAGGGGAACGACGGCGGCGCGGCGGTCTCCTTCAACGGCGGAGAGACGTGGTCCACCCTCTACAATCAGCCGACGGCGGAGTTTTATCACGTCACGACCGACGCGCAGGTGCCGTACGGTGTCTACGGCGCGCAGCAGGACAACACGACGATTGCCGGGCCGAGCCGGTCCGCCATCGCGGGCATCCCGCAATCGGAGTGGTTCGAGGTCGGTGGTGGCGAGAGCGGCTACATCGCCGTGCGTCCTGACGACCCGAACATTGTCTACGCGGGCAGTTACGGCGGCTCGATTACCCGCTTCGACCGGCGCACCGGGCAGCGGCGGACCATCAATGTCTGGCCGGAAGCGCATCTTGGCTGGGGTGCGAAGGATGTTCGGTATCGCTTTAACTGGACCGCGCCGATCATGCTCTCGCCACATGATCCGCATGTACTCTCTATCACCGGCAACCACGTCTTCCGCTCGACCGACGAGGGGAGTAGTTGGGAGGTGGTCAGCCCCGATTTGACGCGCAACGATGTGACGAAGCAGGAAGCGTCCGGCGGCCCGATCACGAAAGACAACACCGGCGCGGAGTACTACTGCACAATCTTCGCCTTCGCGGAATCGCCCGTTCAGCAGGGCGTCCTTTGGGCAGGTTCGGACGATGGCCTCGTCCACGTCTCCCGTGATAACGGTGCGAACTGGGAGAATGTCACGCCCAAGGATGTGCCGGAGTGGGCGCTCATCAGCATCGTCGAAGCCTCGCCGCACGATCCCGCCACCGCATACATCGCGGCGACACGCTACAAGCACGACGATTTCCGGCCTTACCTCTACAAAACGAACGACTACGGCAAGCACTGGACGAAGATCACGGACGGTATCGCGGAGGATGACTTCACGCGGGTAATCCGCGAGGACCCGGCGCGGCGCGGTCTCCTGTACGCGGGCACCGAGACAGGCGTCCACGTCTCGTTCGATGACGGGGGCTACTGGCAGCCGCTGCAACGCAATCTGCCCGTCGTGCCGATCCACGATCTCGTCGTCAAGGACTCCGACTTGATCGCCGCGACGCACGGCCGCTCCTTTTGGGTGCTGGACGATCTGACCCCGCTCCGTCAGATGACGGATGAGACGCCGAAGATGGCCTTCCAACTCTTTCCACCACGCCCGACGATCCGCTACGTGACGAACCGCGGTTTCTTCCGCCAGGCAACGCCCGGCAAGAACTATCAAATGACCGGCGCGACGATCCTTACCAAGACGCAGGAGAAGAAGGCGGACGGCTCGGTCGTCGAGCGGTTCCTGGATGCGGGATCGAACCCGCCGGACGGCGTACTCGTCGCGTACTACCTCCGAGAGAAGCCGGAAGGCGACCTGACATTGACCTTCCTCGATACTCAGGGCAACGAAATTAAATCATTCACAAGCGCGAAGAAGCCTGAGACCGAAAGCCAGAAGCCGGATGCCAAGCCTACTCCAGCGAAGGAGGAGCCGAAGGCGCCTGCGGACGCAGGCATCAATCGGTTCATCTGGGATATGCGCTACACGGAAGCCGAGGGCATTGACGGCTTCTTCACCGCTGAAGGGACGCTGCCCGGCCCGATTGCGTCGCCCGGCGCCTATCAGGTGCGCCTCACCGTCGGCGACGAGACACAAACACAATCCTTCGTGATTGAGAAGGACCCGCGCGTCCAGGCAACGCAGGCGGATCTCGACGCGCAGTTCGATCTTCTCTGTCGCATCCGCGATACAATCAACGCAACGCACGCAACGATCAAGACGCTCCGCGCCGTCCGCGCGCAAGCCGAGGAATGGGAGAAGCGGGCACAGGGTGAGAAGGTGAATCCGGCAATCTCGGAGCATATCACCGCCCTCAAGGAACGGCTCGCGCCGATTGAGGAAGAACTGATTCAGACACAGGCGAAAGTGCGTTCCGACACGCTGAACTTCCCGGTCAAGTTGAACTCGAAACTGGCCGGTGTCTACGGCGCGGTCGCCGGGGCTGATGCCGCTCCGACGAAACAAATGACCGACGTTTTCACAAGCCTTGCCGATCGCGCGGACGCTCACCGGGCGACGCTCAACGAGATCGTTGACCGCGATGTGGCGGCGCTCAACACGATGATCCGGGACGCGCAGATTCCGGCTATCGTCCCGCGCGACGGCGGCAAGGGATAGGAAAAGATGAGCCACCAAGACACCAAGGACACCGAAAAAGAAGATTGCCTCCTTCTTCGTTCCTTTTGGCGCTCGTAGTGTCTTGGTAGGTCAATGACCACTCGGTCAGCGAGGAACGGATATGGTACAGATGCGCGACGCAGAGACGCTCGGGGGCCTCTCGCAGGCGATCTTTCTTGCGGCGGGGGCGACGGCGGAGAATGCCGAGGGTGTAACGCGCTCGCTGATCGGCGCGAACCTCGCGGGGCACGACTCGCATGGCGTGATCCGCATCCCCAGTTACATCGCGGACATCAACAATGGCAAACTGCGGGCCGCCAATGTTCCGTTCGTCACGCACGAGACACCGGCGACCGCGATTGTGGACGGCAATTCGACCTTCGGGCAGGTTGGCGCGCGCATGACGGCGACGATTGCCGCGCGCAAGGCGAAGGCGATCGGCATCGCGGCGGCGTCCTCATTCCGCTGCCACCACACGGGCCGGATCGGCGAGTGGGCGGAACTCGGCGCGAAGGAGGGCTTGATTACCTTCGCTGCCGCCTCCGGTGCGCACGGCCCCTATCAGGCGACGCCGTTCGGCGCAAAGTCGAAGGCGCTCGGCACGAATCCGTTTTCCTGGGCGATCCCGCGCGCGAAAGGGCAGCCGCCGATCCTCCTCGACTACGCGACGACGGGCGGCGCGCAGGGCAAACTGATGGTCGCCCGCGCCCGCAAGGAACCGGTGCCGGAGGGGTGGATCCTCGATAAGGACGGCAACCCGACGACGGATGTGGAGGAATTCTACAGCGGCGGCATGCTGCTCCCCTTCGCCGGGCACAAGGGGTACGCGATGTCCGTGATCGTCGAAATGCTCGCGGTCGGGTTGAGCGGCGGGCAATCGGTCGCGCCGAGCGAGCGCGGCTCCTGCCTCTTCGTCTGCTGTATTGATCCCGGCACCTTCCGCGCCGATGAGGACTTTCTCGAAACGGTCGAGAACGTCGCCGTCCGCCTGAAGAGCCAGCAACCCGCCGAAGGGTTCGATGAAGTCCTCCTCCCCGGCGAACCCGAATCCCGCAGCCGGGCCGACCGCAGCGAGAAGGGCATCCCTTTGCCGGACGCGACCTGGGACGCCATCGCGACCGTCGCGCGCGATCTGCACGTCGCGCTTCCATAAAAGTGGTGGAGCAGGCTTCAGCCTGCTCCACCGATGAATAAGAGGAGGTGCGGGATGACGGACGATCAATTCAAGGCGCTCGTCCTCACGGAGGCCGATGGCGCGGTGCAATCGGCGATCAAGGAACTCTCGAACGGCGATCTGCCAGACGGCGACGTGCTGGTTTCAATTGCTTACTCGACGCTCAACTACAAGGACGGCCTCGCGGTGACGGGCAAAGGGCGGGTCGTGCGCCGCTATCCGATGGTGCCGGGGATTGACTTCGCGGGGACGGTGGAGGAATCGCGCTCACCACTCTGGAAGCCGGGGGATCGCGTCATCCTGACCGGATGGGAGGTCGGCGAGAAGTATTGGGGTGGATATTCCCAGAGGGCGCGCGTGCGGGCGGAATGGCTCGTGCCGCTCCCGGCGGGGATGAGTCTCGAACAGGCGATGGGATTCGGTACAGCGGGATTCACCGCGATGCTCTGTGTGATTGCCCTGGAAGAACACGGGCTGACACCGGGCGAGCATCCCATCCTCGTTACCGGGGCGGGCGGCGGCGTCGGCAGCGTCGCGGTGGCGCTGCTCGCGAACCTCGGCTATCACGTCGCCGCCTCAACGGGGCGCGCCGAACTGCGCGACTACCTCACCGGCCTCGGCGCGAAAACCATCGTGGAGCGCGCCACGATCGCAAAACCCTCCGGCCGCCCGCTCGAATCCGAGCAGTGGGCGGGCGCGGTGGACACCGTTGGAGGTGACACGCTCGCGGCGATCCTGCCCGCGATGCGGTTCAACAGCAGCGTCGCGGCATGCGGCGTGGCGGGCGGCCCGACACTGAACACGACCGTCTTTCCCTTCATCCTGCGCGGCGTCAGCCTCCTTGGCATCAACTCCGTCTTCGTTCCGCAGGGGCAGCGGCGCGCGGCGTGGGAACGGCTCGCCCGCGATCTCCCGGCGGGTGTGCTCGCCCGCATCACGCAGGTTATCCCGCTCGCCGATGTCCCAGCGATGAGCGAGGAAATCCTCAAGGGCCATGTCCGGGGCCGCGTCGTGATTGATGTGCGGGCGTAACGATGCCAGCGAGGGGAAATGATGCGGATTGGATTGATCGCGGACATTCACGGCAACGACATCGCGCTCGATGCCGTGCTTGCCGAACTCTCGCGACGCGCGGTGGACGAACTGATCTGCCTCGGTGATGTCGCCGCGCTCGGGCCGCAACCGCGCGAGGTGATCGCCCGACTACGCGCACTGGGTTGCCCGGTCGTGATGGGGAATACCGATGCGTGGCTCCTCGCGCCACCACCCATCACCGGCGCGGACGAGATTGATCATGCCATCACCCGCTGGTGTGTGGCACAACTCACGGACGAGGATCGCGCGTATGTGGGCGCGTTCCCGACGGTAATCGAGCGTTCCCTGGGATCGGGGCGGGCGCTCCTTTGCTTCCACGGCTCGCCCCGTTCGTTCGATGACACGATCATCGCGACAACACCCGCCGACGATCTTGACGCGATGCTCAACGGGTACGACGCGGCGATGATGGCGGGCGGTCACACGCATATCCCGATGCTGCGCCGCCATCGTGATTGCCAGATCATCAACACGGGAAGCGTCGGATTGCCCGGTATCGGCGCGGTCCGCCCGTACAACCATGACGTGCGCTGGGCCGAGTACGCAGTGCTCGATGTGGAGGGCGATCATACCCACATCTCGTTCTACCGCACCGCGCTCGATGTCGAGAAGATGATCGAGGCCGCATACGCGAGCGGTATGCCGGAGCCTGCATGGTGGGCGTCGTTGTGGCAACGCGTGTAGGTTGCACCGTCATGCGTCCGGGCGGATGTACGTGACGGTGTGATGCGTGAGCAGTTTGCCCGCGCTGCTCGTGCATTCGGCGACGCCATAGATCAGCCGCCGCCCCAGCTTGAGGACAGTAGCCGTGCAAACCACGTCTTCGGCCCGCGCGCCGTTCAGGAAGTTCGTCTTCATCTCGACGGTGACGAGGTGATCAATGATGCCCGTCTTCGTCATGATTGCCAGCCACATCGTCACGTCCGCCGCCGCCATGAAGACGGGACCGCTGATCAGGCCATCCGGGCGCTCATAGGAGAATTGGAAGGGGACAGCGACCGCGCAGATGCCATCCCCAATAGACTGCACGCGGAAGCCATACGGGCGGTTGAACGGTGACGTTTCGAGCAGGTCCTGAAGGGCCGACTCGGTGACCGCGAGGTCCATTGGGTTGCCCTTTCCGCTGAACGGCAATGGTTTGACGTGCGTCAATCCCGGTATCGTCGGCGCAATCCGCGGGCTCTCACGCAGGCTGAATCCTCCGCCACCAATCATGCTCAATCGTCCGCTGCCGTGCGCTCCGATACCACACCGGAGGTGATGACACCGCTGGCGCGCAGTTGGGCTAATTCTCCGTCCGTCACGCCGATTTCGCGGAGGATTTCGTCGGTGTGCTGGGCGAAGAGCGGCGGGGTGCGATAGATCGCGGCGGGTGTCTCGCTCAGTTTCACCGGCAGGCCGAGCAGACGCACGGTACCCATCGTCGGGTGCGGCCGCTCCACCACCATCTCCCGGTGATGGATCTGCGGGTGTTCGAGGCTCTGCTCGACGGTGTAGATCGGGCCGCAGGGGATGCTCTGCGCGTTGAGAATTTCCTCCCACTCATCCGAGGTGTGCGCCTGCAACTTTTCATTGATCAGTTCCGTCAGTTCGGCATTGTGGGAGAAACGGCCACCATTCGTCGTGAACCGGGGATCATCCAGCCACTCTGGCGCGCCGACGACTTTGCAGAAGGCATTCCAGCGCTTGTCACCCGTCGCGCCGAGGATCACCCAGCCATCTTTCGTCCGATACGCGCCATACGGCGCGTTGATCGGGTGGTGATTACCCGCCGGTGGGGGCACGCCCGCGCCATTGAGGTAGCGCACACCCTGAAATCCGAGCATCCCGACCATGCTTTCGAGGAGCGATGTCTGCACGACCTGGCCGCGCCCGGTGCGCTCGCGGGCCATCAGCGCGGCCAAGATGCCGTACGCGCCGATCAATCCAGTGAAGAGGTCGGCGACGGGGATACCAACGCGCACCGGTTCGCCACCCTCGAACCCTGTCACGCTCATCAAGCCGGAAAAGCCCTGGATGATGTTGTCGAGACCAGGGCGGTTCGCGAATGGGCCGTCCGCACCGAAGCCGGAGAGCGACGCATAGATGATGCGCGGGTTTTTGGTGGACATCGCATCGTAGCCGATGCCGAGGGCGTCCATCACGCCGGGGCGGAAATTCTCGATGACGACATCCGCCGTCTCGGCGAGGCGACGAAAGAGCATCTGCCCCTCTGGCCCTTTGATGTCCATCGCCAGCGACCGCTTGTTCCGGTTCGCGGAGAGAAAGAAGGCGCTCTCACCTTTCCCGGCCGGCCCGGTCTCATCGAAGAAGGGAGGCCCGGCGGCGCGGCCATCCTCCCCGCGCTGCGGGTTCTCGATTTTGATGACATCCGCACCGAGATCGCCGAGAAATTGCGCGCATGTTGGCCCGGCCAAATGCCGACCCAGATCAAGCACGCGAATCCCCGAAAGTGGCATTAACGCCGTCTGCGCACTCTCTCCCATGCCGCGAATCCTTCCCTATCATTCGGCTTCAATCACTTCCCCTTCCAATTCGGCTTGCGCTTTTCGAGGAACGCGCTGACGCCCTCGTGGAAGTCCTCACTCGTGTATGCTTTGACGATCAGATCGCTGCTATGGGGAGGGCGGCGGTGCGCGAGGATGCGGCGTACGGCTTCCTTCGTGATCTGAATCGTCAGCGGCGCGTTCCCGGCGATTTGCTCCGCCATCTCCTGCACATGCGAATGGAGCACCTCCGGCTCGACGATCTCGCTAAAAAGCCCGACGCTGTGTGCCTCGCGCGCGTCCATTAGGCGCGCGCGGAAGATCATTTCCTTCGTCCGCGCCGGGCCGATCAAATCCACGAGCCGGGCGTAGGCGCCGATATTGAGCGCGTTGCCGAGCGTGCGTGCGATCGGGAAGCCGAAGCGGGAATCCGGCGTCGCGACGCGGATGTCGCAGGCCATCGCCAGGGCAGCGCCACCGCCGACCGCGTAGCCACGAATCGCCGCGATCGTCGGCTTAATCAGTGTTTCGAGCGGCGAGATGACGTCGGTCATTCGCGTTTCGTAGTCGAGGGCGTCCTGCTCGCCGCTGAATGAGGTGAACTGGCTGATATCGGTGCCCGCCACAAATGCCTTTTCGCCCGCGCCGGTGAGGACGAGCACGCGGGTCTCGTCATCCTCGGTCACATACTGGCAGATGCGGACGAGCGCATCGTACATCGCGAAGGTCATCGCGTTGCGCGCCTCGGGGCGATTGAATGTCACCCACGCGACCGGGCCGCGCCGCTCGAACAGCACATGATCCGTCCTGAGATCAATGACGCCGCTGGTCTGTTGCATCGGTACGCCTCCTTCGGGTCAGTCTGCACCATCATCGGGCGGAGTGCCTCGCGGTGAATGGCGCGGCATCGCATGTACCGCATACAGTAGCCGAAGCGCGGTTTATTAGGAAGCATCTACGGCGTGTGCTCTTCTCGAAAGCGGCTCCCGCCCTCTTGCGGGGGCGGGAGCCGAGAAGTTGGGCGAGTCAGGACTGGCATTGCACGAATGGATGGGCAATCCCTCTCCTGGTCCGCTATTCCGCGTCGCTAGTCTGCCTTGTCGTGCCGATGATCGCCATGTTGGTCGTTGCCTCCTTGCTGGTCATTACCCCCCTGCTGTTCGTCGCCATGAGGCCGACAGAGGCCTGGCTTATTCTGGGTCACGCCATCGTTGTCGATCCAGAAGTTCGCCGTTCCGGCCGTCTGTGTGCCAACCGAGTCATCGCGACAGTCAAACTCCTTGTTCCGCCGCAGGAAGTTCTCCGTAATTCGATTGTTCGTCGAAGTAGAAGAGACATCAATCCCATCGAAGGAGGTACTGTCCAGGCTACGGTTCTGGGCGATCTTCGCTCCGCTGGTCGTGTCGAGCACGATATTGTCATCGTTGCGGAGAGCCTCATTCTCCATGATTACGGTGCCGGCGCCTGGATCGAAAAGCAGGATCCCCGACGCCGAGTCTGCGGGAGCCAGCGAATACGTATTGTCCGAGACCCGGTTGGATCGCACATCTGCGACCGCCCCCCGGCTGATCTGCATGCCGTTCTGCGCAATGTCCGGCGTCGGGCCGATACCGATGATCACATTATCAGAGATCGTCGCCCGCGATCCCGCGTTATCAACGGTAGGGCCATTCTTCTGATACTTGTCGATCAGATTCTCGCGGATTGTCGCACTGCCCACTTGTCCCTCGAAATGCCGGCCGACAAGGATGGCAATACCATTCTGGCAGCCGCGCAGGGCCGGGTTGGCACTGCGAATCTCCGTGATGTGGTTCCGGAGGATCGTTGCCGAGCCGTTGCCATCCACCCGGACACCTGTGCGAGACAAAAGCGAGCAGAACTCTGCATCCGGCAGCGGCCCGCTGATGGTGAACTCTCTGAGCGTCACATCCTGCGCACCGTTCACGCGCACGATATCTCCCGGATCGGCCATCACCGACGGTGCCTTAATGATGGCTGCCAGCGGCTTTACCGAACGCAGAGTAATGTTGTTCTTCGCGGGGGTGGCGATGTTTACCTGCTCCGCATACGTGCCGGGACAAACATTGATCTTATCCCCCGATGCTGCCGCATTGACAGCGTCCTGAATCTTTTTGTAGCCGGGATGATCGCAGCTCGTACCCGGCGGCGTGAACGTGGCGGCACTCGCGTTCACCCACCGCGTAACCCCCGCGGCAAGTGCCTGACCGCTCCCCAACGGTACCATACCGATCACCAACGTCAGTGCCGCCACAACGATAAATTTCCTGGACCGCATACGCTCTTCCTCCTCTTCGTAGTCACCGATATGGCGAAGTCTCGGTTTTCAACCCCTCGACCCGAACACCGCTCTCAACGGGGACATCGCATCCTCGTCATCCATCATCTCATAGGCACTCCCTCCGTATCAGCGATGGGCACGGAACGTTACTCGTTAGCGTGAACACACTCATCACCATCTTGCAACGCTGAGCCCTGCGGAGATTTCCTATTGGTACAAAACACTGGCAGTGTAGCACAAGCATTAATACGCGGCTTTCACTGGTCAACTAATCTCGCGTCGCCTGAATACACTATTATGAGGCATAGCGGCTCCCACACTCGCCATTCATGTGGCACAAGGCTTCGGGTCTCCACTTGACCCTATCCGCGTCCACATGCCATGATAGAGATTCCCGGGCAACGCCGCTCAGGCGAACGTTCCCTCACGCGTGCGATCCACGCGGGGTCCGGAACAGACGGACTGAAGCAGGCATTGTGTGCGCCCATGGTTCATGCAAGTTCGCGTGATGGGAGGAGATGACTATGGCGCTCAACCTCTCAAACAACCGCCTCTCCTACGTCCACGGTGCGAGCGATGTGCCCCTGATCGGCGCGCCGATCGGCGATCTCTTCGACCGCGTCGTCGCACAAGTGCCGGAGAATGAGGCGCTCATCTCCTGCCATCAGGGCGTACGCTACACCTACCGTGAGTTTCAGGCGCTCTGCGATCGCTTCGCACGCGGTCTGATGGCGCTCGGCATCCGCAAGGGCGACCGAATCGGCATCTGGGCGACGAACCACGCCGAATGGGTCATCGCCCAGTTTGCGACGCCGAAGATCGGTGCGATCCTCGTCAACATCAACCCGGCGTACCGCGTCTACGAACTGAAATACGCCCTCAATCAGTCCGGTTGCTCCGCGCTGATCATCGGGCCACCGTTCAAGTCCTCCGATTACGTCGGGTTGCTCCGCGAGACGTGCCCCGAACTGGATGGCGCCGCACCGGGCCACCTGCGCGCCGCGCGCGTCCCCGCGCTGCAAACCATCATCACCTTTGGCTGTGAGACGCCCGGCGCGTACCGCTGGGACGATGTGCTGGAGCAGGCGGAAACCATCTCATCCGAGGAACTGGCGCGCGTGCAGCAGGAGCAGCAGTTCGACGACGCGATCAATATCCAGTACACCTCCGGTACGACGGGGTTCCCGAAGGGTGTGACACTCTCGCACCACTCGATTCTGAACAATGGCTACTTCATCGGCGAGTACATGCGCTTCTCGCCACAGGACCGGCTCTGCATCCCCGTCCCCTTCTACCACTGCTTCGGCATGGTGCTCGCGAATCTCGCCTGCGTCACCCACGGCGCGACGATGGTCATTCCCGCACCCGGCTTCGATCCGAAAAGCGCGCTCGAAGCCGTCGCGAAAGAGAAATGCACCGCGCTGCACGGCGTCCCGACGATGTTCATCGCCGAATTGGCGCACCCGGAGTTCGATGCATTCGATCTTTCGTCGTTACGGACGGGCATCATGGCTGGCTCGCCCTGCCCGGTTGAGGTGATGAAGCAAGTCAACGCACGCATGCACATGACGGATGTGACGATCTGCTACGGCATGACCGAGACTGCCCCCGTCTCCTTCCAGAGCACGACGGACGACCCGATTGAGAAGCGCGTCAGCACCGTCGGGCGCGTCCATCCGCATGTCGAGTGCAAGATCATTGACCCCGAAACCGGCGCGGTCGTGCCGCGCGGCACGACGGGCGAACTCTTATCGCGCGGCTACATCGTCATGCTCGGCTACTGGAACAACCCCGAAGCGACCGCGCAAGCGGTGGACGCGGGCCGCTGGATGCACACCGGCGACCTCGCGACGATGGACGATGAGGGCTATGTGAACATCGTTGGCCGCTCGAAAGACATGATTATCCGGGGCGGCGAGAATATCTACCCGCGCGAGATCGAGGAATTCCTTTACCCGCATCCGAAGATTCAGGATGTGCAGGTGATCGGCGTGCCAGACGAGAAGTACGGCGAGGAAGTGATGGCCTGGGTGATCCTCAAAGCGGGCGAAACCGCCACCGAGGACGAACTGCGCGACTACTGCCGCGCCCGCATCGCCCACTACAAAGTGCCGCGCTACTGGAAATTCACCGACGCCTTCCCGATGACCGTCACCGGCAAAATCCAGAAGTACAAGATGCGCGAGACGGCGACCGAAGAACTCGGCCTGGAGAAAGCAGCGGCCGTCCGCACCGCGTGACACAACTTCACGATTGCACGATCATTATAGCGTGATGCGTAAGGAAGTAGGGGCGATCGCGAACCGCCCCTACGAAGCCGCCCAAAGTCGCTTCCGCATGAGATCAATGCAAGTGCGAACCGCCGTTGATGTCGAGGGTGACGCCGGTGAGGTATTCGCTCGCGTCGTCAGCGAGGAAGAGGATGCCGTTCACGACATCTTCCACATGGCCGACGCGACCAACGAGCGTCGTCTCACCCAGTTCCTTCTTCCGCTCCTCGCTAACCTGGCCGCCGAAGATGTCGGTATCAATCAATGAGGGCGCGACGCAGTTGACGCGGATGCCCTGTGGCGAGAGTTCGCGGGCGAGGGCGCGCGTCAGGCCCGCCATGCCCGCTTTCGCCGCGCTGTACGCCGACGTGCCGAAGACGCCACCGCCCCGCTGCCCTGAAACGGACGAGAGCGAAACAATCGCGCCCTTGCCCCGCTTCAGCATCGCCGGGACTGCCGCCTGCGATGTCATGAACATCCCCTTAAGATTGACATCCACGACGAGATCGTATTCGTCCTCGCTGATGTCGAGGAACTTTGTCGGCCGGGTCAGGCCCGCGTTGTTAACGAGGATGTCGAGGCCGCCGAAGGTCTCCACCGCCTTCGCGACGACGCGCTCCATCTCCGCCTTGCTCCGCACGTCCGCGACTTCACCAATCGCCCGCCCCTGCGCCTTCAACTCGCGTGCCACCCGCTCGACGCCTGCCGCCACGACATCAGTAATGACGACATCCGCGCCTTCTTTGGCGAAGGCCAACGCCACGGCCCGCCCGATGCCCCGCTCCGATCCCGCACCCGTTACCAGCACGACCTTGCTCTCGAACCGTTTCATCCTTCCACCTCCTGGGGTGATTGTAACAGGAGAAAGCGGCCAGTAGACAGCAGCCGGAAATAGCACCGGCCCGTCGTATCGCCGTTCGGACTGTCCGCTGTCGGCTGGCCGCTCCCCACTTTTTTTACACCTCATTGCGCTTCGAGCGCGTTCGCACATACACTCGCTGCGGATGAAACCAGTGATGAGGGGGGAAGGATGCGACGACGGGGAAGCGCGGGACGCCGGTGGGGTGTGATCCTGGTATTGACATCGCTGCTGCTGCCACTCGCGACGACGGTCCACGCGGACGGTCCCGCCATCGGGGGGACATCGTTGCCCATTGGGCCGGGTACGCTGACGAACCCGCGCGTCAGCGGTTCGCTCGTCGTCTGGCAGGACACGAACGGCGCATTCGGCGTGGACCTGAGCACCGGGCAACCGCTCCCCATCCCCGGCAATGGCACGAGTGAGCCGGATGTCGCGGGATCATTCGTCGTCTGGAGGCAAGGTGCGAGCAGCATCAACGGCCTTGATACCGCGACGGGCGCGCAGTTCTCCGTGCCGGTCGGTGACGCGAAAGTGGCGGGGCCATCCGTCAGCGATGCCGGGGTGGTCGCGTGGCTGGCGCAAGATAGCGGCGGTGTCGTCGTCAAGGTGTGGGATCGCGCGAGTGGCGCGACCGCCGAGGCCGGGCGCATCCCCGCCAATCGCCTGACGCGGGAGACGCTCGGCCCGCCGCGTGTCTCCGCCCGCCGCGTCGTCTTCCCGGACCTCACCGCTGACCCCACGCGCCTGAGCCGGATGATCCTCTTCGACATGGACACATCGCAGCGGCTGCCAGTCAACGACTCCTTCGGCGGCGGGACGGCGATGTTCGGCTTCGCGCGGAACCGGCTCGCGCTCGCGCAGGGCGCGCGCATTGCCGTCCTCGACTTCGCCACAGACGCGGTTGAGGCGATCCCCGCCAATCTCGGGCCGGGGCAGCAAGTGAGCGGCATCGGCTTCGATGGCGCGACAGTTGTCTGGTCCACCTCGCCGGACGCGGGCGGCACGACGGCGATCTATGGCTACGATCTCGCCCGGCATCTCGGCTATCAGATCGCCCAGGGGCAGGACGCGAATATTGCCCCGGCAGTGAGCGGCAGCGTCATCGTCTGGTCGCACGCGGGCGGACTCGCGGCACGGACGGTGACGTTCTCTGATCCCACGCCACCGATCATGGTACGGCAAGACCTGCGCTACTTCCCGGAGACGGGCTACGTCGTTGGCTATGCCTTCCTGACCTTCTGGAACGCGAACGGCGGCGCGATGATCTTCGGCTTCCCACTAACGAACGAAGGCGTTGATCCCGCGAGCCAACTGACGGTGCAGTACTTCGAGCGGTCGCGCTTCGAGTACCACCCCGAAGCGGCCGGTACGCCGCAACTCGTGCAACTGACGATTGTCGGCCGCATCATCACGGCGGGTCGCACCGATCCCGCGTTCGCGCCACAACCGCTCGTCCCGGCCGGCTCGGATCGTTCCTATTTCGTCCAGACGCAGCACTCGATCGGCGGGCAATTCAAGAAGTTCTTCGATCAGAACGGCGGGATCTTCATCTTCGGCTACCCGATCTCCGAGGAGACGATCGAGCCGAACCCGACAGACGGCGTCGCCTATACGGTGCAGTGGTTCGAGCGCGCGCGCTTCGAGTTCCATCCCGAATTCAACGGCACACCGAACGCCATCGAACTCGGCCAACTTGGCCGCCAACTCCTGCTCGGCCAACTCGGTCTCTACAAGCCACAATGCTCGCCGCTCTACATCCAAAAACCGCTCCTCCCCGAATGCCGCTGACGGAGGTCGGTTTCGATTCCGCTGTGGTACGCTATCGGGCACATGACGGACGATGGAGCGCAGGGAGGGGGCGAGCGATGCTGATGACGGTGGTCGAGGATGTCTTCGCACGGGAAATTCTCGACTCGCGCGGCAATCCGACAGTGGAAGTGGATGTCTATCTCAGCGATGGCATCAAGGGAACGGCGGCAGTGCCGTCGGGCGCGTCCACGGGGCAGCATGAGGCGGTCGAACTGCGGGACAAGGACCCGCGCCGGTATGGAGGCAAGGGCGTGCAAAAGGCGGTCTCGAACGTCAATGACGTGATCGCGGAGGAGATCGTCGGACTCGACGCCTTGAATCAGATCGAGATTGACCGGCTGATGATCGCCCTCGATGGCACAAAGAACAAGAGCCGCCTCGGTGCGAACGCCATTCTCGGCGTCTCGCTGGCGGTTGCCCGCGCCGCCGCGCAGGCGCTCGATATCCCCCTCTACCGGTATCTCGGCGGTCCGAGCGCGCGGACGCTCCCCACACCGATGATGAATATCCTCAACGGCGGCAAGCACGCCCTCGGCAGCAGCGTGGACATGCAGGAGTTCATGGTAATGCCCGTCGGCGCACCCTCCTTCCGCGAGGCGCTCCGCTGGGGTGCCGAGGTTTTCCACGCCCTCCAGAGTGTGCTCCATGACAAGGGCTACCCAACCCAGGTCGGCGACGAGGGTGGCTACGCGCCCTCGCTCGGCTCGAATCAGGAAGCAATTGAACTGATCCTCCAGGCGATCGAGAAGGCGGGCTACGAACCGGGCGAGGATCTCTTCATCGCCCTTGATCCGGCCTCGTCCGAGTTCTACGAAGACGGCATTTACAATCTCAAAGGCGAGGGGCGCACCTTCACGCCGACGGAGTTGATCGCCTACTATGAAAACCTCCTCGCGCAGTACCCGATCATCTCTATCGAGGACGGACTGGCGGAGGACGACTGGGCGAACTGGCAGACACTGACGGAGCAACTGGGTGATCGCGTCCAACTCGTTGGGGACGATCTCTTCGTCACGAACACGCAGTTTTTGGAGCGGGGCATCCGCGAGAACGCGGGCAACGCGATCCTCGTCAAACTGAACCAGATCGGCACCCTGACCGAGACGTTTGAGGCGGTCGAGCGGGCGCAACGTGCCGGATGGGCGGCGGTGATCTCACATCGAAGCGGCGAGACGGCAGACACCTTCGTCGCGGACCTCGTTGTCGCAACCAACGCCGGGCAGATCAAGACCGGCGCGCCCTCGCGCGGGGAACGCGTCGAGAAGTACAACCAACTGCTTCGGATCGAGGAGGAGTTGGAAGAATCCGCCCTCTATCCCGGCCGCCGCGCCTTCCCGCATTTGCGCTAACGCCTGTAGCTTCTGCCTCCCTCTCTCCATTCAGCGTAGCCGCTACCCGAACGCCGGTCGGTAGGAACGGTGCATCCACATCCCGCGGATGCACCCGCGCGGCGGTGGACGTGGCAGCGGCATGAAAACCGGCGCACCGCCGTGCCGCGGCGTCGGCGCAGTCGGTTCATGAACGCGCGCGACGACCGTCTGCTGCTTGTAACGAGGCACCCCTGTCTGGAAATAGCTGAACAAGCCGCACCACTGGTCAAATGTCAACTGCGTAGGCGTCGCATTGAGTGGGAACTGGAGCGTGCGCGCCAGGGTTTTGAATTGGAGGTTGCTGAAGACCGTGCGGAAGTTCGTCTTCAAGTCCTTGCGCCACCGACCGAACCCATACCGCACAAACGCCCGATAGCATGCTGCGTCCTTTTGTGCAACGAGCGGCTGCTCGCGCCTGCGGATTGCCAGGAGTGCCGCATCCACGCGCGGTACCGGCACGAAATCTGTCCGTTTGAACTCCTGCATGACCGTGAACACGAACCACGGTTTCGTCAGGACGGAGTATTGGGTCTCACGCGGGACGCCCATAAACCGTTCTGCCGCTTCGATCTGCATGATGAGATACGACGCGCGCGGTGGATGCGACGCACTGAGAAGCTTCGTCACAATCGCCGCGGTGGCGCCGAACGGCAGATTGGAAACAATGGTGTAGTCCCGCGATGGGAGGGGATAGTGGAGGAAATCAGCGTGGACCACGCGAATATTCGTCCATGCGTGGAAGCGGGCGCGCAGGCTCACACAGAGTGCCGGGTCTATCTCGACCGCAACGACCCGCCGGACCCGCTGTGCCAGCGCCTGCGTGAGAAGACCGGTGCCTGGCCCGATTTCGTAGACGAGATCACGGGGCGTTAGCGGGAGTTGCGCGATGACGGCGGTGGCGTGTGCGGGATCGCGAAAGAAATGCTGGGACCAGACCGGCGATGTGGTTCGTTGTGCCATTTCGACTCTCCGAGCGCTTCATAAAGGGCGGCGTGAAAGCATTCAGCGAGCCGGAAGCGGATTGTGTACATGCGTTTCTCCTATTGCTCGTCCAAACGGACAGATGGCGATGACCGGCGCCGATCGTGCCGGAATCCATGCAGCATACGGCAACCACGCGATGCCGTCACCTCCGAGCGAGGACCGGCCTCTTCGCCGTCAACACCAGCGACCTCACCCTGCGCGGACGATTCCTATCGGACATGCCGTTTGCTCGCATCACCGTCAGCCCGGATGGTGAGCGCGTCTTTGCGTTCCTACGCTGCGGGATTGACGACTCGATGCCACCATACTATCGTACCCTCGACAAGTGAAAGCATTGCCGCGGGGGTCCGGGGAGCCGGGCTGAGAGGGTGACCACTGATCCGTCACCGACCGTCGAACCTGATCCGGGTCATGCCGGCGGAGGGATGCGCACCACATGCACGCACACGCGGCATTGTCGGAGGAAATTGGGAGCGCACCCACGGCGCCGGTTCCTCCGATTTTTGTTGCCCGCGCCGTGGACGGTGCGCCGGGAAGGAGGGGATGCACATTGGCGGCAACGCGGATTGGTCAGACCAATCAGCCATACGATGAGCACGCCGCGCAATCGCTCGCGCGCATCGCGGAGGCAAAGCCCCTCATCCATCACATCACGAATCCCGTAGTGGCGAATGATGTCGCGAACATCACGCTCGCCTTCGGGGCGCTCCCCGTGATGGCCGATGCGCCGGAGGAGGTGGAGGAGATCACCGGAGTCGCGCGGGCGCTCGTCCTCAACCTCGGTCTCCTCTCCCCCGCGAAGGTCGAGGCGATGCTCCTTGCGGGGCGGATCGCGGCTGGTCGCGGCATCCCGATCGTCCTCGATCCTGTCGGCGCGGGTGCGACCGCATTCCGCACGGCGAGCGCCTTGCGTCTGCTTGCGGCATTGCCCATCACGGTGCTGCGCGGCAATCGCGGCGAAGTCAGCGCACTCATCGGTGCGGGCGAAATGCGCGGCGTCGAAGCGGTCGGGACGGAGGAGCCGTGTGCCGTCGCGACCGCTGCGGCGGCACGCTTCGGCGTGGTCGTGGCGGTCACGGGCGTCGTGGACATCGTCGCCAGCGAAGGACGGAGATACGAAGTGCGGAATGGGGACTCACTCTTGCCCCGCGTGACAGGGACGGGGTGCATGGCATCGGCGGCGGTCGGCATCCTCCTCACGACTGGTGACGATCCCGCTGTGCAGACCGCTCTCGCACTCGGCCTCTATGGGCTGGCCGCCGAGCGCGCTGCGGCATCCGGGGCGGGTGGAGAACAGCCCGGCCCCGGCACGTTTCGCGCCCGGTTGCTCGATGAGGTTGCCGTGTTATCGGTATGCGGTGTCGCCGGTATCCAGATTATGCGACTGTGACAAAAACATGTGTCGGAGAGGAAGGGAGAGAATCAATGAAGACAAAGGATGTTGCGCGGGCGGCGATCTTTACCGCGCTGGCGGTCGCACTCTCACCACTGAGCATTCCGGTTGGCACGACGAAGGTCTTTCCGATCCAGGCATTCGTGAATGTCATCTCCGCCGTGCTGATCGGGCCGTGGTATGCGATGCTCGTTGCTTTCGCTACATCCGTCCTGCGGAACTTTCTCGGCACCGGAACGATCAACGCCTTCGCGGGGAGCATGATCGGCGCGGCGCTCGCCGGGTTTATCTGGCGCGGCACGCGGAATATGTACCTCAGCGCAGCCGGTGAAATCTTCGGCACCGGGGTGCTTGCCACGCTCATCACGGTGTACATCGTATCGCCAAACATTCTCCACAAGCACCCCGCACTCGTGACAATTGGCCTCAGTTTCCTCGGCAGCACAATCCTCGGTTCAGTCCTCGCATTGATCGTGCTCAGAGCGCTCGTTGCAGCGGGGTATGGCCCGACCCCACGCGAAGAACGACTCGCGACCGCGCGACGGTAGCGCACGCTCTATGCTTGCCTACCAGCGCGCTGGATTCCGCTACGCCGCGTATGCACGCCCCGGAATGACTGAGCGGCAGCGGGCGGCGGTCACGGATGTGGACCTTGCCGTGCCGCATGGAGACGCCCTGCTCCTACTCGGCGAGAGTGGGTCGGGAAAGTCCACGCTCGTACGGATGGCAAACGGGCTGATCCCCCATTTCCACAGCGGTGAGTTCAGCGGCACGGTGCGCGTGGAGAGCCACGACACCCGCACGCGCGCCGTCCGCGACCTCGCGCGCACCGTCGGTGTCGTCTTTCAAAACCATGAGGCGCAGTTATTCAATGCGACGGTGGAGCGCGAGTTGGCGTTCGGCCCGCGTCATCAGGGGCTTGCCCGTGCGGAAATCACCATGCGCATCCATGCGGCGGCGGAACAAACGGGAATTACCCATCTCCTGTCGCGCCCGACGACGCATCTCTCCGGGGGCGAGCGCGCGCGCGTCGCAATCGCGGGCGTGCTGACGATGCAGCCGCCACTGTTGATGCTCGATGAACCGTCCGCGGCGCTCGACCCAATGGCCGCGGATGCGTTGTGGACGCTCCTCGCCGATCGCCTCCGGCACGGTACGACCATCGCCGTCACCGAACACCGTCCCGGTCGCCTCTGGGAAAACGCTACGTCCGTCGCCGCCATGCATGAGGGCAAGCTGGGCGTGCATGGCACACCGGAAGATATACTGCGGGCATCGGACCGGGCATCCGATCTGCCGGTGCCCGCTATCGCGCGATTGTGCATGGAGGCCCGCCTGCCGGAGCGGCCCCGCACGATACCCGAAGCGATCGAAATCCTGCGCGCTCGGCAACTGATGATACAGCCCCGACCGACGGAGACCGCGGCTCCGGGTGATCCATTGCTCGTCGCGGAAGCGATCCGTTATGAGCGGGATGGTCGCCTTGTGCTGAACAGCATAGACCTACAGGTGCATCGCGGGGAGACTGTCGCGCTCGTCGGGGCAAACGGCGCGGGCAAGACGACCCTGCTCCGCCTTCTCGCCGGATTGACGCGCCCGGAGAGTGGCCGGATCATCGGCGGCGACGGCACGACGCTACCGCGCCACCAGATTGGCATGCTCCTCCAGAACGCGGACGACGCGCTCTTCTGTCGCACCGTACGCGAAGAAGTCGAATATAGCGCCCGCACGCTCAGGCGCTATGACGCCGCGTGGATCGCGATGCTGATCGCACGCTTCGCTTTGGCATCACTGTTGGAGCGCCCGCCGCTCGGACTGAGCGATGGCGAGAAGCGGCGTGTCGCCCTCGCCGCGATGCTCGCGCACCGGCCGGCAATCGTCCTGCTCGATGAGCCGACTGCCGGCCAGGATCGCCAACGGCGGGAAGCGCTCGCCGGTGTTCTGACGACGCTCCGTGCGGACGGCGTTGGCGTCATCCTCGCGACGCACGACATGGAGTTCGCGGCGGCGCAGTGTACGCGATGGCTGATTCTCGCCGAGGGCGCGTTGATCGCCGATGCGCCCCCCGCGACGGTGATGAATGATCCGGCCCTGCTCACACACGCGCATCTCCTGCCCACGCCGATCGCCGATCTCGCGCGGGCGCTCGGCGTGCCATATACGGGCGAGAGTGTGGCGCTCGTGCCGATTCGCGACACCGTGCCGGGGAATGTGCGGTGAGACGTGACCCGCGCGCCAAACTCTGCCTCTATTGCACCGGGATCGCCGTGGCACTGATCACGAATACGCCCCCGGTGCTGCTCGTATGCTTCGTCATCGCGCTCCTCGTCGTCGGGCTTGTGCGTGGTCTGCGCCGTTGGTTGACAATGCTCCGATTACTCGCGCCAATGCTCGTGATGCTCGCCCTCTTTTCGGCAATCGGCAGTCGCCCCACGGATGCCGCCGCACCCGTGCTGAAACTACTGCTGCTCGGGACGATTTCGAGCGCCTTTTTCTCCGCGATCACCGTTGATGAACTGGGAGACGCCCTCACGCTGATGCATGTGCCGCCGAGCGTCGCGTTCGTCCTCGTCGGCGGGATGCGCTATGCCCCGGCAATGCGCGAAAGTTGGGCCGCTCTTGGAGATGCGCGGCGCGCGCGGGGCGCGGACACCCCGCGGGGTATCCGCGCCCCCGCGGAACATGCCCGCATGCTTACGCCCGCCGTCGTTCGCGCACTACGGACAGCGGACGCGATGGCCGAAGCGATGGAGTCGCGCGGCTTCGGCGCATCGGGGGCCACGCGCATGGAAACGTATCGCTTGCGAGCGCCCGACTGGCTGGTTATCACGGGCAGTGTCGTTGCGTTCGCGTTGTATGTTGTCTGGAAATGACAATGGGAGCGCAGGCACTGGTAGAGTAGGCTTCCACACCTAAGTAGGTAGCCAATCGAACTTGGACGACTGCACACCGGCAATACGGAGTATCTCATCGGATGAACGGTCGTCCAGCCAGCCCACGCCACGCTGCGCCAGTTCATCCACGTCGACATACGCCCGGTTCGCCGCCACTACCCGTTTCATCTCCCGCCAGACATCCTCGCACGGCATCAACTCGGGTGAGCGGAAGGGCAGCGGTACGATGATGATGCCCATTGCCTCCGCCGTCTCTCGCGCC
>Ga0207416_1000646_pt1 | contig 56107 bp, 53 predicted proteins | sample PaiPotPPM11metaG_FD_184107 | JGI IMG/M metagenome (GOLD analysis project Ga0207416, IMG submission 184107) | Iron sulfur acid spring bacterial and archeal communities from Banff, Canada, to study Microbial Dark Matter (Phase II) - Paint Pots PPM... ... | reverse complement strand
GACGGAACGGCCGGCGGCACACCGAGATCGGCGACGATGAGACCGAAGCCCCCCGAGCGCAGGAGCAGATCGGCCGCCGAAAACGCCGCGGTCACACCCGGCACTCGTACGACGGGCAGCGCGGCGAGATCGACGCCGTTGTCGTGCGCGTCGGGCGGATAGAATACCGACGCCTCGCCCCGGCCGTCCTGCCGCGGCGCAGCGGAGGAATGCACCGAGATCCAGGCCGCGGGCTCGCCGGCCTGCTGGGCCTCGAGGATTATGGAAAACGCGAGCGAGAGCGCGGCGGAGTCGCCGGCGCCTTCGAGCTGCGCAAGCCGGCCGGCCAGCTGCTCGAAACACCAGCCGCCCTCGCGTGGAAGTCCGTTATCGGGAGCATTGAGTCGAGAATCGTGAATCGGTCTGGCGAGCGAAACGACCACCGCGGGGTTCCCCTTGTGCTGTGGTGAGCCCAAGGATATCGAACGTATGTTCGTGATGTCAACCGAACGAACAAAGATTCCTCAGCCGGGAAAACCTTCATTAAATGATCGTGGGCAGGTGACGTCTCAAGGAGAAGTACCAGGAACCTCGCGCATCGATCGAGATGCAGCCGCCACCTGCCGGCGGCCTAGGACCGGCCGCCGCCTCGCCGGCGGCTCATCGCCATCGGCGTAGCCACCGACCGAACCGATGATTGACGGAAAAGTAAAATTCTGGCCATAATATAGCCAGAATGGTCTACGGTGTCATTCTCGCTCCGGAGGCCGTAGAGGACCTGGGCCGTCTGCGTGCCGCGACTCGGACGGCGGTGCTAGATGCGATAAGGCGCCATCTGAGGCATGAGCCGACGAAAACCAGCAAGGCGCGCATCAAGCGTCTGCGCGGTACGGCACGGCCTCAATTTCGACTACGTGTTGGCGACGTGAGAATCTTCTACGATGTCGGCGGGCAAACGGTTGAGGTCCTTGCCATCGTGACGAAACAGGACGCGACCGAATGGCTGAGAGAGGCAGGTAAGGCAACGTGAAACAAGTACCGCTGAACGAGGTCAAAGACGAACTGTCGCGCTACCTTCATGAAGCGGAGGGACAGGAAATCGTGATCACCCGACACGGTAAACCTGCGGGGATTTTGATCGGATTTGCATCGGAGGACGATTGGTTTGAGTATCGCCTTGAGAATGATCCGCGCTTCTTGAAACGTATCGCTCGCGCTCGACGCAGCATCGATTCAGGGAAGGGAATCTCGCTGGCCGACGTCTGATTCAAAAGTCGCATCGCGCCGGGTCCCAGACTACGACGAGACGCTGCTCGAGCGAGATCGCGACGGCCGCGAGCACGACGATCAGCGCCGAGGCGGCCGCGAGCGCGGCGGCCCAGAACGGCCCATCACGGTTGGAGCCGCGGTGGGCCGGCGGGCATTCGTTTACGCGGTCAGTGTGCCGGGCGTGATCCTCGGAGCGCGGAGCGTGGCTGGGGGGCCAGGATTCGAACCTGGATTCTCAGATCCAAAGTCTGATGGCCTACCGTTGGCCGACCCCCCAACTCGAGATCGACGGCGCGACCGGCGCGCCCAATTCATAGCGATCGTAGCGCGTCCGCCCCGCGAGGGCAAGGGCGGCCGGAGAGACCGCTACTTAGCGAGCGCGACCACCTCGATCTCGACCGCCCCGTCGCGGGGCAGCTTCGCCACCTGGACGGTCGAGCGGGCCGGCGGGTCCTCCTGGAAGTACGAGCCGTAGATCTCGTTCATCGCGCTGAAGTCGTTGAGGTCGCGCAGAAAGACGGTCGTCTTCACGACGTTGGCGAGCGAGGAGCCGGCGCTCTCGAGGATCGCCTTGATGTTCTCCATCACGCGCTTCGTCTGAATCCGCACGTCGCCCGGCACGAGCTGGCCGGTGTGAGGATCCAGGGCCAGCTGCCCGGCGGCGTACACGAAGCCGCCGGCGACGACGGCCTGCGAGTACGGACCGATCGCCTGCGGAGCTTCTTCCGTCCTCACGATCCGCTTGCTCATCCGCGTGCCTCCTCCCTTACGGGCCCACCAGTCTGTGATAGCGGCGATCGTAGTACACGAGCGGCCGGCGGTCCGCAAACACCTCCGCCGCCTCAACTTCCCCGACGAAGATCGTATGGTCCCCCGCCGGGTACTGCGCGGTGACGCGGCACTCGGCGACGGCGAGACACCCGTCGAGCAGCGGCGCCAGACGGCCGGGCCGGTGCGGAATCCCGTCGAACGCGTGCGGCCCCTCGGGCCGCGAGTCGGTCGAAAAGAACCGCGACAGAGGCTCCTGGCCCTCCGCGAGCACGTTCACCGCGAAGACGCGGGCGGTCTCCAGGACCTTGAGCGAGTACCGCCCGTGCTCGATGCAGACCAGTACGAGCGGCGGCTTGAGCGAGAGCGACGTGAAGGCGTTGACGGTCACGCCGTGCGGTCCGTCGGCCGCGGGCGCGGTGACAACGGTGATCCCGGTGGCGAAACGCGCCATGGCCTCGCGGAACTGCCGTGCGTCGACCCCGCCCATCTGCCGCATATCGCTCCTAGTCGACCCGCTTCTGGAACCGGCTGATCGCCACGCCGAAAAACGCCAAGCCGAGAGCCAGCAGCGGCAGGATCTGCTTCCACAGAGATTCGATCCCGACGCCCTTGATGAGAATCCCCCGGATCACGACCACGAAATAGGTCAGCGGAAACGCACCGCCGATCACCTGCAGCCAGTACGGCAGCGACTCCCGCGGGAAGATGAACCCCGACAGCAAGATGCTCGGAAGGAGCAGCAGCTGCGCCACCTGCACGGCCTGCTGAAATGTCTTCGACACGGTCGAGATCAACACCCCGATCCCCAGGGTGCTGAAGAAGAACGCGAGCGACAGCACGTAGAGCAGCAGCAGACTGCCTTTGATCGGCATGCCGAACCACAGGTTGGCCAGCAGCAGCGTGATCGAAATCTCGAGATACCCGAGCCCGATCAGCGGGATGATCTTGCCCAGCAGGAGTTCGAGCCCTGTGATCGGGGTCACGACGAGCTGTTCGATCGTCCCGCGCTCGCGCTCGCGCACGATCACGGTCACGGCCTGGATGGTCGTGACGAACACCAGCACGACCGCGATCACGCCCGGGACGATGAAGTACACGTTAGAGAGCGTGGGGTTGTACCAGGCCCGCGGGCGTACGTCGACGAGCTGGACGGGCGGCGGCAGCCCGAGGCGTCCGGCCCGCTGGATGATGAGCTGGGTCGACAGCGACTGCCCGACCCCGCCCGCCAGGCCGAGCACGACGTTCGCCGACGTCGGCTCGGACGCGTCCACGATCACGCCGACCTGCGCCGTGCGGCCGCTGCGGAGACGGGACGCGTAGTCCGGCGGGATCAGGATCCCGATCTTGGCGTCGCCGCCGTCGATCAGCCGCTGCACGGCGTCGAGGCTGTCAGCGTAATACTTCATGTCGAGATACGTCGTATTCGTAAAGGCCGTGAGCAGCGTCCGGCTCTCGGGGGTGCGGGACTGATCGAACACCGCGGTCGGAATGTGCGTGACGTCGTTGGTCAGGTACCCGTAGAGAAAGAGCTGCATGATCGGGAGCGTGATGATCGTTGCGAGCGTCCGGCGGTCGCGCACCAGATGCAGCACTTCCTTGCGGACGACGGCCCAGAGGCGCCGGAAGTTCATCGGCCCGGCCCCGGCGCGCCGGCGCCGCCGCGGGACGCGGCCACGTCACGCTCGACGAGCGAGACGAACGCGTCTTCCAGCGACGGCCGGACCTGCCGGATACCATCGACGGCGATCCCGGCCTGCGTGAGCGCCGTCCGGAGGCGCTCCGCGTCCCCCGCGTCGTCCACGGTCGCGTGAATCGCCCGGCCGAACAGCGCGACGTCGCGCACACCCGGCGTGCGGCGCACCGCCTCCAGCGCCTCGTCGATCGGAGAGGCCCGCACCTCGACCAGGGCGCCGGACATCCGCTGCTTGATTTCAGCCGGCGTCCCCGAGGCGATGATGCGGCCGCCGAAGATGAACGCGAGCGTGTCGCAGTGCTCCGCTTCATCCATGTAGTGCGTGGTCACCATGATCGTAATCCCGCTGCGCGCAAACTCGTCGATCAGGTCCCAGAACGCCCGCCGGCTCACGGGATCGACGCCGCTCGTCGGCTCGTCGAGGAACACCATGCGCGGCCGGTGGAGCACGGCGCAGCCGAACGCGAGCCGCTGCCGGAATCCGCCGGACAGCGCCCCCGTCAGCTCGTGCTCACGGCCCTGCAGCCCGGCGCGGGCGATCCACGCGTCGACGGTCGCGCGCGCCTCGGCGCGGCCGAGGCCGTAGACGCCGGCGTAAAACGTGAGGTTCTCTTCCACCGTGAGGTCGTCGTACAGGCTGAAGCGCTGGGACATGTACCCGATCCGCGCCTTGATCTGCTCGGGATCGCGGGCGACGTCGTAGCCGAGCACCGACGCGCGCCCCTCCGACGGCTCCAGGATGCCGCAGAGCATGCGGATGGTGGTGGACTTTCCGGCGCCGTTGGGCCCGAGAAACCCCCAGATCGCCCCCGACGGGATGTCGAACGTGACATGGTCGACCGCCACGAACGAGTCGAAGCGGCGCGTCAGGCCCTCCGCGCGCACCGCGAGGCTCTCGCGATCCGTCCCCGCCGTGCCCGCCGTTTCAGACATCGGCCGCGCCGCCGCGTCTCGCGGCCGCCGGTCCGCGCCGCTCTGTTCCTCGATCATGGAGATGAACACATCCTCGAGCGACGGGGAAATCGGCTCCGCCTCGAGCACGGTCGCGCCGGCCTGTGCCAGTTCCGCGCGCAGGGCCGGGATCGCCCGCGCCGCGTCCCGCACGACCACGTGAAGGCGGTCGGCAAACACCATGTGCGACAGCACCTCAGGCGATGCGGCGAGCACGCGCCGGACCGTCTCGCGAGGTTCGGCGAGCACCTCGACCACCTCGCCGCGCATCCGGTGGCGCATCGCGTCGGGCGGCTCGACCGAAATGAGCCGGCCTTGGTACATGAATCCCACGGTCGTCGCCCGCTCCGCTTCGTCCATATACGGCGTGCTCGCGATGATGGTCGCGCCGTCGCGGTGGAGATCGTATAAGAGACGCCAGAACTCGCGGCGCGAGACCGGGTCGACGCCGGTCGTCGGCTCGTCGAGCAGCAGGATCGACGGCGAGTGGATCAGGGTACAGGCCAGGGCGAGCTTTTGCTTCATGCCGCCGGAGAGCTGCTGCGCCAGGCGCCCGCGGAACCCCCCCAGCCCCGCGAACTCGAGGAGCTGGACGGTGCGCTCGGCGCGCCCGGCCCGCGGCACGTCGAACAACTCGGCATAGAAATCCAGGTTCTCCTGGACCGAGAGGTCGCCGTACAGACTGAAGCGCTGCGGCATGTAGCCGATCCGGGCCTGCACCGCGAGCGCATCGCGCGCGATGTCGGTGCCGTCGATCGAGATCCGCCCGGCCGTCGGCGACAGCGCCCCGCAGCACATCCGGAGCAGGGTCGTTTTGCCGGAGCCGTCGGGACCGAGCAGCGCGAACACCTCGCCGCGCGGCACCCGCAGCGTGACGCCGTCGACCGCCGTCCGCTCTCCGAACCGGCGCGTCAGGCCCGCGACGTCCAGCGCGGGCGGGGCGCCGTTCCGCGGCGACCGGTCCCCCCTCGCAGACGAGGGCGGGTTCACGGAGAGGGTCGTTGCCCCGGCCCCGCGGATCCGACGTAGATCATCGCATCCGCCGGCATCCCCGGTTTGAGCTCTCCGTAGCGGCTCGTGATCTGCAGTTTCACGCTGTAGACGAGTTTCACGCGGTTCTCTCGCGACTGCACGTTGATCGGCGTAAACTCGGCCTGGGTGCCGATCTCGGAGACGCGTGCGGGAAACGCCCGGCCGGGGTACGTGTCCACCGCGATGTCCGCCTGTTGGCCGAGGTGGACGCGGCCGATCTGATCCTCGGGGATGTACACTCGCAGCCACATGTCGCCCGGATTCACGATCGTGTAGACGGCCCCGCCGGCGGCGACGACCTCGCCTTCCTGGTTGTTCTGGGTCAGCACGACGCCGTCGATGGGTGACACGATCGTCGCATACCCGAGGAGGATCTGCTGATACTGAAGCGCGGCCCGGGCCTGGACCAGGGCCGCCTGCGCCGCGGCGAGATCCTGCCGTCGCTGCGCCACGACGGTGTAGCCGGCCTGCGCGTTGGCGACCGCGGCCTCGGCCTGGCTGACGGCGGCCTGATTTGCGGTCACGTTCTGCTGCTGAATCGGGACCTGCAGCCGGTTCGCCTGGGCCGACGCAAGGCCGGCCTGGGCCTGGCTGACGGCATCCCGGGCGCTGCGGTCCGCGGCCACCGCGGCATCGTACGCGGCCCGCGAGGCATCGACGTCCTGAGCGGCGACCGCACCCTGAGCGAGCAGCGCTTTGGCCCGCGCGTAGTCGCTCTGGGCCTTCGCGAGGTTCGACCTCGCACTCACGGCCTGCGCCTGCGCGGCGGCGACTTGCGCCTGCGCCTGCGCGATCGCCTGCTCGACCGTTTGTCCCTGCAGGGTCACGGTTGTCTGCGCCTGCGGCACGCGCGCCTGCGCGGCGGCCAGCGTCGCGCGCGCCTCCGCAACCTGCGTGTCGGTCGTCTGCTGCTGGGTTTCGATCGCGGACGCGGCCTGCGTCACTTTCGCCTCGGCCGCAGTCACGTTCGCGCGCGCCTGATCGACCTGCGCCGCGAGGTCCCGGCTGTCGAGCCGTACCAACACCTCGCCCGCATGCACCGTGTCGCCCTCGGCCACGGCCAGCTTGAGGATGCGGCCGGTGATCTTCGGGGCGATGTCCACCTGCGTTGCCTCGATCGAGCCCGAGCCGAACAGCTGGTTGGCGGCGGCCTGTCTCAAGTACGCCTGCCGGATTTCCCAGCCGATCACCGCCAGCACGATCACGACGGCGGCGGCGATGAGGAGCGGGCGGCGAGTGCGCCGCGGCCGGGAGGCGGCCATCAGAGGGGCGGCATCAGGCGCCGGCCATCACAGCGTGATCTGGGTCCCGACGGCCTGGTCGATCTGCGCCAGCGCCAGGTTGTACTGGAACAGCGCCTGCACCAACGCCGCGTCGGCGGCGGCGAGGTTCTGAATCGCCGTCACCACCTCGAGCTGCGTCCCCACCCCGGCCTGGAACCGCACGTTCGCGATCCGCAGGGCTTCCTGCGCCGCGGCGAGGCCGGCCTGGGTCGACGCCAGCTGCTCCGCCGCCTGCTGGAGGTTGAGGTACGCGGCGCGGACCTGCTCCTCGACGGTCTGCTGCGTCTGCTCGAGCTGCACGCGCGTAAGCGTCAGCTGCTGGCGCGCCTGATCGACCTTGGCCTTCGTGAGGCCGCCGTCGAAAATCGCGAGCGTCAGCGCCAGGGTGCCGGCCCAGGTCACCGGCGTGCTCGTGGAGAGGCTGTTCGACAGCATTTGCGGACCGCCGGTCAACGTGAGGTTGGGCCGGAGGCCCGCCTCCGCGAGATCGACCGCGGCCTGCGCCGCCTGGATCGCGGCCTGCGCCTGCGAAACCTCGGGCCGGCTGGCCAACCCCTGTTTGACAAGCGCTTCCAGGTCCGGCGGCGGGACCGGCAGCCCCATCGGCGTCGTCGCGTCGATCGCCGACGAGATCGGCAGATTGACCACCGCCGCGAGTTGCTGCTCGGCCTGGACGGCCGCGGCCTTCGCCTGTGTCAGCGTCCGCTGGGCCTGGGCGAGCTGGACCTGCGCCTGCAGCAGATTGAATTCCGGGGACGCGCCGACGCGCACCTGTGCCTGCGTCACGCGCACGTTTTCCTGCGACGCATCGACGGCCCGCTGCGCGGCCGCCACCTGGCCTTCGCTCTGCACGTAGTTGTAATAGGCCTGCCGCACCGCGAGCACGGTCTGGCCCGCGGTCGCCGCAAACGCGCTCTGCTGCCCGCGCAGGTTGGCCTGCGCGATCGCGATCTGATCCTGGACCGCATTGCCGGTGTAGATCGAATAGTTGATCGTGCCGCGCACGTTCCACTGCGGCGTCACGGTGGCCGGCAGCACGGCCGTGAACGGGGCGCCGGTGATCCCGGCGCTCGGAATGTTGATGGTGCCCGACAGACCGCTCGTGCTCGAGGCGGTGGTCTGCTGCGTGTTGCTCGCCCCGACCGACACGGTCGGCCAGAGACCCGCGTCGGCCTGACCCACCTGCGCGCGGGCGATCGCCACCGCGAGCGCCGCCTGCCGCACCGTCAGGTTCTGTTCCAGCGCGCGCCGGACCGCGTCGATCAGCGTGAGCGGCGCGCCGCCGCCGACCGACGGCACCGGCGGCACGGGCGGGATATGGAGCGGCGCAGCGGGCGCCGGCGGCTGCACCGGCGCGGGTGGCTGCGACTGAGCCGGCGGTGGTGCCGGCTGCGTCTGCGCGGCCGCCGTCAGCGGCAGGAGTGCCGTCGCCGCGAGCGCGATGAACGCAACCGACCGAACGAGCCGAACGGGCATTTCAGTCCCCCCTCGTGAGCGTCCCGGGTGCGGCAGGCGGCGCCGGCGTGCGAACCACGAGGCCCCGAAGAATCAGCGCCGCCATCTCTCCCAGGTACTCTTCGTCGTCGTACCGGACACCGGCAAAACCGAGCACGTGCTGCGTCATGATGTAACTCATGACCATGCGAAAACAGATCGAGGCGGCGACCTCGGTATTCACCGGACGAAAGGCGCCGTCGGCGATGCGCGCCTCGAGGTACGCCCGGAACCGCTGGACGAACGGTTCGTGCAGCCGCCGGAAGAACTCCCGCCGGACATCCTCGTGCAGATCGGCCTCGTGGACGACGAGCCGGATGAACGAGGCGTGCCGCGCCAGCGTCTGGACCCGCGCGCGAACGAACGCGAGGACGAACCCCTCGTCGTCGCCCCGCGAGAACTGCTCGGGCGCGGGCAGCGCCCCGTCGTCCGCGATCAGGCCGATCACGCCGCGCAGCACGTCCTGCTTGCTCGGAAAGTACAAATAAATCGTGCCCTCGGCCAGACCGGCGGTCGAAGCGATCTCCCGAATCGTCGCGCCGTGGAAGCCGCGGCGGCTGAACACATCCAGCGCGGCACGCAGGATCTGCGCGCGCCGCTCACCCGTGCGGGCCTGGCGCGCGGTTGTGCTCAAGCGGGCCATATCAGCAGGTATGCCTCCCGGTAATACTTCGGGAAAAGATGACTGACCGCTCACTCAGCATATCCCTCGCTTCTGTCCGAGTCAAACGTTCGCGGGCGTCTCTTGAATTTCGCGGCCGGCCCGCGGTTATTCGCCGCCGCCGGATGATCACCGAGCTCATCGCGCGGTTGGTCTCGGCCCAGACCCCCGGCTGATGAAGAGCGGGATCATGCCCGCCACGAACGCGATCGTCTTCATGAGGATCGACCGCAGCCGGTCGTGGCTCGCCTAACGCGGGGAGACCGCCTTGAGGTAGATCTGTCGGCGCCCATAGGCCTTGAAGCCGAGGCGTCGATAGACCGGCGTGCCGGCCTCGGACGCCACCAGCACGGCTGTCTCGTATCCGGCCTGCCTGGCGTCCAGAAGGGCGGCATGCGTGACCGCCGCCCCCAGGCCGCGGCGCCGCATCGCCGGGACGGTGGCGATCTCGTCGAGCACCGCGGCGCGCTCCGCGGGAAACCACAGCGACGTGGCCACCGGGACGCCGGCGGCGCGCGCGAGATAGAAGCGGAACCGCGACTCCGCCGGCGGAACGCCGAGCGGCAGCCGGCGGTAGACGGCGAGCCCCCATTCGGGCACGCCGAATCCCGCGCCGAACGCCCGCAGCCAGTCTTCGAGCCCCTCCATGGTCTGCACACGCTCGATCGTGACGTCGAGCGGCAGCGGCACGGTCTCAGGCACCACGGCAAGATCCGCCGCCATGCCGAGATCTCCCATCCACGGCGCGAATCCGCGGGCCGCAAGCCGCGCGGCGAGGTCGGCCGGGCGGCTCGGCGGCATCACCCACCACCCCATGAGCCAGCCGCGCACCTGGAAGTCGGCGACGATGGCGTCGATGATCCGGTCCGCGTCCTGGTCGGAGAGGCGCGACCGCACGACCCCGTTGTAGAACGGGATGCGGGTTCCGGTGGAGAGCCAGGTCAGTTCGGGTTCCTCGTGGACCTCGCCGCCGCCCTGATGGACGTAGGCGGCTGCGGCGGCGACGAGGCTGGCTTCGATGAGCTCGTCGGCCGCGCCGGGAACGCCCCCGCGAACGTCGGGCGTCAGGACCGCTCGGCCGGCTTTGACGGCACGACGGGGGCCGGCTCCCCGGGCGCGGCCGCGGACACGCGGCGGAGGGTCCGGCGGCTCGGGCTGATCCGCACGGCGCCGGCCGCCTCGTCGACGCCGTCGAACGTGAGCAGCGCGACGTACTCGTCCACGAGCTTCTCGCGCGGCTGGCTCGCCTCGATCAGCACGCCGATCCCGACCACCTCGGCACGGCACTCCCGCATCAGGTCGTGGACGCCGCGGGCGGTCCCGCCGCCGCGCAGAAAGTCATCGATGAACAACACGCGCGCCCCCGGAGGCACCGCCCGAAGCGGCAGCGTCATCGCCTGCACCGCGCGCGACGAGCCCGAGACGTAGTTCACCGTGACAGACGCGCTCTCGGCGCCTTCCATCGCGCGGCCGCCGCGGCGGATCGTGACCAGCGGCACGTTGAACGCGCGCGCGGTCATGAGCGCCAACGGGATGCCCTTGACTTCCATCGCCAGCACGACGTCCGGATGCCGGCCGGCGAAGAACGTCGCGAAGACGTCGCCGAGCCGGGACGTCACCGACGGCAGCGAGAGCAGGTCGGTCATGTACAGAAACCCGCCGGGGAGGATGCGGGACGGGAGGCGCAGCCGCGCGGCGAGGTCCTCCGCGATCTCGGCGATCTGCGCCGGCGTGCACAGCGGCGTGTACCGGACGCCGCCCGCGGCGCCGGCGAGCGTCTCGATCCGCCCCAACTGGAACTCTTCGCAGAGCGCCCGCAGGGCCGAGAGGTCCTCACTGATCGTCGACTTCGCGGCGCCGAGCCACTCGGTGAACGTGCCGAGCGGAAAGACCTTGTGCGGCTCCTGAAAAAGGCGCTGCGCGATCAGCACCATGCGGTCGCCGCGGCGCAGACGCCTCACGAGGCCTCCCCCGCCGGCCCCGCGGCTCCGCGGGACACGGGATGCCCGGGTACCGGGTCGTGGACGGAGGCGAGGCGCCGCCGGACCAACGCAAGCATCTCAGGAGTATCGACGTCCAGCGCGACACCGGCGTCGCGGCAGATGATCGCGCGCGCCCGGAGTCCCGCGAGGGTCTCCGCCCGCCGCTCGAGCGCCGCGATCCGCAGCCGGCCCGTGGCCAGCCCGAGAAGCGTTCCCAGACCAAACAGACGCGCCAGTTCCCAGGGGCGCTTGCGCGCCCGCACCGCGCGCTCGATCACCGGCCGGGCGCGGGCGAACGCGCCGGGGCGCAGCAGCACGAGGCTGCCGCCCGTGAACTCCCCGTCCGCCAGACGCACGAACGTCTTGCGCACGCCGGGCGCCGCGCGGTCGACCTCCTCGCGGGGGACGACCGCGTAGACCGCGTCGGCACCCGTGGCCTGCGCGGCCTCGAGAAACCCGGTCACCGCCGCGGCCGTGAGCAGCGGCACGTCCGCGGCCGCCACGAGCACGGGCACGGCGTCGCGCGGCATGCCACCGTCGAGCGCGGCGAGTCCCGCGGAGAGATTCTCGAGGAGTCCCCCCGCCGCCGGAACCGCGAGCGTCGCCGCGGCGGCCACGGCAGGGGGCAGCGGATCGGGACCAACCACGGCGACCCGGCGGATCTGCGGCGCGCCGCGGAGCGCCGCGATGACGCGCTCGACCATGGTCGACGGGCCGATCGCGGCAAACGCTTTCGGCAGCGGTCCGCCGGTCAGCGCCGCGTCCGGCGGACCGCCGGCGAGCACGACCGCGTCGACCGGGCTGCCCGCGACGGGCGGCACCCCGCCCGTTACCGTTCTTCGGCGAAGGTCCGCGTCACGAAGACTTCGTACCCCGCCTCCCCCGCGAGGGCCTCGCCGAGGCTGCGCGCCTCCGATTCTTTGGCCGCGAGCGCGAACAGCACGGGCCCGGTCCCCGACATGGAGACCCCGAGCGGATGCCCCGCCGACATGCGCTCCCGGAGCGCTCGGACGGCGGGGTGATGCGTCTCGACGACATCCTCGAACACGTTGCAGAGCAGGCGGCCGACCTCGGCGGGGTCCTCGGCGTCCAGTGCGCGCATGACGGCGCGCGTATCGGGCCGCCGCTTCGGCGCGTCGTGGTTGAGCTCGGCGTAGGCCCACTCGGTCGACACTTGTAACGGCGGACGCGCGAGCACCACCCAGGTCGTCGGCAGCGGCCGCAGCACCCGGATCCGCTCCCCCCGCCCCAGCGCGAGGGCGGCGCCGCCCGCGAGGAAGAACGGCACGTCGGAGCCGATCTGCCCGGCGAGATCGAGGAGCTGCCGTTCGTCGAGCCGCAGCTTCCACATCTGCGCGAGGCCGAGCAGCGTCACCGCGGCGTCGCTCGATCCGCCTCCCAGTCCGGAGGCGATCGGAATGCACTTCGTCAACTCGACCTCGACGCCGCGCGGCACCTGGAAGGTGTCCTTGAGCAGCGACGCCGCGCGGTGGACGATGTTCTGTGTGTCCTGCGGCACGTCCGGGCTGGCGCACCGCACCGTGATCGCGTCCCCGTTCTCGCGCAGGGTGATCGCGTCGTGCAGTTCAACCGTGTGCATAACCGTCTCGATATCGTGGTAGCCGTCCGGGCGGTCGCCGAGCACGTCGAGCGTGAGATTGACCTTGGCATACGCGTTGAGGTGCAGTTCCTTCACCGCGGCAGCCTCCTTCATATAACAGGCGCTCCTAACACACAACCCGCGGTCCACCACATGGCGGTTCCGCGGGTTGCCCCACGAACGAGACGTTCGTGGCCATCGGTGCTGTTCGTGACCCTCGCATCCGTCACCCCATACCAGGGACGGTCACTTCCGTGCGCTACCATTTCGCCCCGCTCATTATCGTTCCTTCCCTGAACGTTAACGTTCCTTTCGTGTCTCCTCGCACCCGCGGCCGTCTCCGGCCGCCGGGTTAGGAACCTCCCGGACCTGAGCAGAGTATAGAAAGCAAGCCTTGAAACGGCGCCCGTGCGGCGCCTAGTATGGTGACCATGTCCACTCAGCAGCCGCCGATCCCTCAGAACCCGGACGGTTCGCCGCCTGGCACGCCGCGGCCGGCCCGATCCGGCCGGCCTCCGCGGCCGCTCCGGGCGCGCATCGCGTCCGGCGCCCTTCGGGCTCTCCTCATCGCCTTCGCCGCCGTGCTCGGGGCCGGGATCGTGGTGGCCGCCCTGCACGCGCAGCCCCCGGGACCGACGTTCGGATGGCCGTTCCGCGTGACCGGACGGACGAACATCCTCATCATGGGGCTCGACCGGACGGTCAGCGACCAGAATCCGAAGATCGTCTACCCGGTCAGCCGCACGGACACGCTCATCGCCGTGAGCTTCGATCCCGGCGGCCGGCGGATCGAGCTGCTCAGCATCCCGCGCGACACCCGCGCGCCGATCCCGGGGCACGGCACCGATAAGATCAACGCCGCGTACGCGATCGGCAAGGAGGCGCTGGCGCGGCGCACCGTCGAGAACTTCACGGGCGCGGCGTTCCCCTACTACATCACGCTCCAGTCGCGGGGCTACGTGCACCTCATCGATGCGGTGGGCGGCGTGACCGTCCGCATCGACAAGGATCTCAACTACGACGACAACTGGGACGGCCTGCACATCCATCTCAAGAAGGGCAACCGCCGGTTGGGCGGAAAGGCCGCCATCGAGTACGCCCGGTTCCGGCACGACCCGCTCGGCGACATCGGCCGCATCAAGCGGCAGCAGCAGGTCGTCGACGCGCTGATGACGGAGCTGCGGCGGCCGCAGGTCATCTTCCACGCCGGCCGTATTTTGAAAGTGTTCCGTGAAGACGTCGCGACCAATCTCCAGCCGGAGCAGCTGATCGCGCTCGGCTGGCTCAGCGCGCGGCTGCCGAAGGGCGCGCTCGACCGGGAGACGCTGCCGGGCCGATTCGGCACCTCCGACTGGCTCCCCAATCCGGCCGAGGATCGCGCCACGGTGCTGCGGATGTTCTACGGCATGAACCCCGCGGATCTCGGACAGGCGACGGTCGAGGTCGTCACGTCCGGCGCCGGCCGCGGCGCCGTAAGCGACGGGCTGGCCAGGCTCGGCGCGCTGGGCGTGCGGCTCGTCCGCGTCACGTCTGCGCCCGATGCCGCGGAGAGCGCCGTGATCGTGCGCGGCGGGGACCCCCGCGTGGCGGCCGTCATTGCCGGCGCGACGCGGATCGATCGAATCGCGACCGACAGCGCCCCGGGGGGCGCCGTCGGCGGGGGCGGCCGGCCGTCGGCCAGCGCTCCGCTGAGCGGCGCCCGTGCGGACAGCGCTCAATTCACCCTCGTCCTCGGCCGCGACTACGACGGCCGGGTCGCCCCACCGCCAACCCCGTAAGTCAGGCGTTCCCACCTAAGGCCCGCGTCAGCGCCGCGAACGCCTCGAGGTCCAGCGTCTCGGCCCGCGCGCGCGGATCCACGCCGGCCGCCCGGCACGCCGTCTCAACCGCGGACGGGGTGATCTCGAGTCCCCGCGCCAGCGCGTTGGCGAGCGTCTTGCGCCGGTGGCCGAACCCCGCCGCCACCACCCGGAAGAAGGCCGCTTCATCCGGGACCTCGACCGGCGGCCGCGCGTGCGGCGCCAGCGCGAGGATCGCGGAGTCCACGTCCGGCGCCGGCAGAAACGCGCCGGGCGGGACGCGCGAGACGATCCGGGCGGCGGCGCGGTACTGGACGGCGATCGACAGCCGCCCGTAGGACGGCGTGCCCGCCCGGGCGACCACGCGCTCGCCCACCTCCCGCTGCACCGTGACGACGAATCGCGCGATCGACAGCGCGGGGTCGAGCAGCCGAATCAAGAGCGGCGCGGCGATGTTGTACGGCAGGTTGGCCACCGCCTTGCGCACCGTCGATCCGGCGAACAGCGGCGGCAGCTCGGCGTGCAGCGCGTCGCCCTCCACGATCCGGACGTTCGGAAGGCCGCCGACCCGGGTGCGCAGCACCTCGACGAGCCGGCGGTCCACTTCGATCGCGGTCACGGCGCCAGCGCGCGCGGCCAGCGCCTCGGTGAGGGTGCCGAGCCCCGCGCCCACTTCCAGCACCGTGTCGTCGCGGGTCAGCTCCGCGGCGGAGAGGATCGACTCGAGCGCGCGGGCGCTGACGAGGAAATGCTGGCCCCAGCGTTTGGCGGGCCGGATCCCAAACTGCCGCAGCAGCGCGCGCGTGCCGGCCGGCGTCGCGGCCGCCGGGTTAGTGACGATCGATGATGTAGACCTTGACCGTCCGGCGTCCGAAGTTGATCGCCTCGTCGTAGGTGTTGAAGCACAGGTCGATGCGCATCCCCTGGATCGCCCCGCCCGTGTCGCCGGCGATCGCGTAGCCGTAGCCCTCGATGAAGAGGCGGCTGCCCAGCGGAATCACCGACGGGTCAACCGCCACGACGCCCCGCTGCGCCAGAAGCCCGATCGCGGTCCGCGGCCCGATCGCCCCGCCGTAGTTGTTCGGACCGGAGTAGTAGCCGGTGGCCTCGAGCATCATGTACTCGTGCCCGGCGAAGTCGCCTCGCGACGCGATCAGCGCGCGCGTCCCCACCGCGATCACTTCCGGGACGGCGGGCCGCACGACGGTCCAGGCGAGCGGGACCGTCTCCGCCGGATGGCCGTTCGCGTACAGCGCCTGGATGATGCGCTGATCCACGCCCGGCTTGCCGGAGGTGCGGACGACGCGGTTGCCCTTATACAACTGCGGATCGGCGACGACGCGGGACGGATACGCGATGGGCCGTTGCTGGACCCAGCTCCGCCACGCCCGGCGCTCGACGGTGATCTGCATGCCCGGGTAGACCGGCTCGGTCGTGCGGGGATAGACGCGGTCGATCGGTCCAAGGGTGACGCCCAGCACGTGCAGCGCGTCACCCACCGACGTCGCGGCCACCCGCATGGACGACTTCGTGTCCCCGAACCGGACGGTAACGGGGACGGCCCGGAGGACCGTGATTTCGATACCCGGCCAGAGGAGCGTCCGGGCGGCGGGAAGGGTTCGATCGCCTGGCTGGAGTGGAATTTGGGCGGACTCCACGGCGTCGCCCACAGTTCGGCGGAAGGACCGGAACGTCAGTTCGCGTCCATCCGCCGCGATATGGACGGTGCGGCCGAAGGGCAGGCCCCAGGTGTCGATTGCCAGATAAACGGGATACAGAAGACTGACCAACAAGCACGTCAGGATAACCTGACGGATACTACCGGCACGGGGGGACCGGGCCGGCAGCGTGAGCAAATGTGGTGGCATATATCCCCCCTCTCGAAAGACTCGCGCCTCGAGCCGCGGTCCTCACGGACCGATGCCCGCCAGGCTTATGAATGATGAATGAGTCCGAGCCCTTGCCATTTGGCAAGGCGTCGAGTCCTGCTGCGATGGTGGGGAGGTATCCTAGAACCTAAACCTATAGACTCCAGTATACGGTCGGGACTATAACATATAGACTGAAGTCAATGCAAATCGCAAACCCGTAAACGTATTCCCAGTAACCCTCACACCCTAATACTACAACGAGACATTGGCGCGCTTGATCAGGTCCCGCCCTCCCGATACCAGGAATCTGGCCTCAACAGTGCCAGAAACCGCGCTCGGAATGGGCCAAGTACCGTACAATTGTATGGTGATCGGTGCCAGAATGTCCGCTGCCAGGAGCTCCCGCCTCAATGTCTCGTTGTAGTACTAACGGCCTTCTACAAACTCAAGGAGCAACCCGTGGAGGGACGACGGGTGCACAAAGGCGACCCGGGTGCCGTGAGCGCCCGTCCTCGGCCCATCGCCGGCCAGGCGCAAGCCGGCCCCGGTGGCCTTTGCGATCGCCGCCGCCAGGTCGGGGACCCGGAAGGCGACGTGGTGAATCCCCTCTCCGCGGCCGTCGAGAAACCGCCCGAGCGCACCGCCCGGCGACAGCGGCTGAACCAGCTCGACGTCGGCTGCGCCCACCGGCACGAAGGCGACCGCCACGTCTTCCCCGGGCACGGACGTCCGGTCCCGGACGGAGAGTCCGAGCGCCGGCAGCGGGACGACCGACTGCGCGCCGAGATCCCGGACGATGATCGCGAGATGCGCGAGACGAGGATCGGCGGCGTTCACACGACCGCCGAGGGCCGGTAGGCCCCGAAGCATTCCCGAAGGGTCTCGCAGATCTCCCCGACCGTGGCGTAGGCGCGCACGCACGCAAGGATCGGCGGCAGCAGGTTGTCCCGGCCGCGCGCCGCGTCCCCGAGCGTCCCGAGCGCCGCGCGGACCCGGACGCCGTCCCGCTCGGCCCGCACGCGGCGCAGCCGCGCGCGCTGCCCCTCGAGCACGGACGGATCGACGCGGAGAATGGGCGGGACCCGCTCCGCCTCGGTCTGAAACCGGTTGACCCCGACGATGACCCGCCGGCCGGCTTCGACGTCCCGCTGTTCCTGGTAGGCCGCCTCGGCGATTTCGCGCTGCACGAAGCCCTGCTCGATCGCGGGCGGCATGCCCCCCAACTGCTCGATCCGGTCGAGATACGCCTCTGCGCGGCGCTCGATCTCCGCGGTGAGCGCCTCGACGTAGTAGGAGCCGCCGAACGGATCCACGGTGGCGCCCGCGCCGGTCTCGTGCGCGATGATCTGCTGGGTCCGCAGCGCCAAGAGCGCCGCCTCGTCGGTCGGCAGCGCGAGCGCCTCGTCGCGCGCGTTGGTGTGCAGCGACTGCGTGCCGCCGAGTACCGCGGCCAGCGCCTGAATCGCCACGCGGACGACGTTGTTGTCGGGCTGCTGCGCCGTGAGCGCCACGCCCGCGGTCTGGGTGTGAAACCGCAGCATGCACGACCGCGGATCGCGGGCGGCGAACCGCTCCCGCATCGTGCGCGCCCACAGGCGCCGCGCCGCGCGAAACTTGGCGATCTCCTCGAAGAAGTCCATCTGCGCGTCGAAGAAAAACGCCAGCCGCGGCGCGATGCGGTCGACGTCCATCCCGGCGTCGCGGGCGGCGCGCAGGTACGCGATCGCGTTGCCGAGGGTGAAGGCGACTTCCTGCACCGCGGTCGCGCCGGCCTCGCGGATGTGGTAGCCGCTGATGCTGATCGGGTTCCACCGCGGCAGGCGCTCCGCGCAGTACGCGAACGTATCGGTGACGAGCCGGATCGACGGCCCGGGCGGATAGATGTACGTGCCGCGCGCGATGTACTCTTTCAGGATATCGTTCTGCGTCGTACCGTCGATGCGGTCCGCGGGCACGCCCTGCCGCTCCGCGACGGCCTGGTACATGCACAGGAGAATCGCCGCCGTCGCGTTGATCGTCATCGAGGTGCTGACGCGGTCCAGCGGGATCCCCGCGAGCAGCACTTCCATGTCGGCGAGCGAGTCGATGGCCACGCCGACTTTGCCGACCTCCGCCTCGGCCAGCGGGTGGTCGGAATCGTAGCCCATCTGCGTCGGGAGATCGAACGCGATCGAGAGCCCGGTCTGCCCCCGCTCCAGCAGATAGCGGAACCGCCGGTTGGACTCCTCGGCCGTGGCGTAGCCGGCGTACTGGCGCATCGTCCAGAGCCGGCCCCGATACATCGTGGGGTGGATGCCGCGCGTGAACGGGTATTCTCCCGGCGCGCCGATATCGCGCTTCGGATCGACCCCGGCGACGTCGTCCGCGCTGTAGACGCGGGCGACGGGGATCCCCGACGCCGTTTCGCGGGATTCGTCGCGTCCGTCCGGCACTTCTGCGGTTCCTCCTACTCCACCGTCACGAGCAGATCGTTGCCCGCCACGTCCTGCCCCGGGCTGACCCGCACCTCGCGGACGACCCCGGCGTGCGGCGCCCGGATCTCCATCTGCATCTTCATCGCCTCCATTATAATGAGCGGCTGGCCCGGTACGACCGCGGTGCCGGGCTCGGCCTGGATGGCCACGACGAGCCCGGGCATGGGGGCGCGGACTTGGCCGGCCGCCCCCGCGCCGGCCTGCGCGCCGCTCCGGACGCGCCGGGACCGGCCGGTGTCCGCGGTGACCGCGACGCCGTCGAGAAGCAGATGCAGCGGGCCGGCGCCTCCTCCGGCGGCCGGCCCCCCGGCGCGGTGCGCGCCGCCCGCGGCGCCGCGCCGCCAATCGGCGATCGTCAGCGTATGCGATCGTCCGTCGAGCAGAAACGAGTAGCAGCCGGGCACGAACTGGGTGAGGTCGACGCGGCGCGGCCGCCCGGCGCGGTGATCGTCACCGGCTGATGCGGAATCGTCGCCGCGGTGAACGACCGTGGCGCGCAGGCCGCCCGGCGCATCCTCGAGCGCGACCTCGAGCGCGACGCCGTCCACGCGCACGTAATACGTCTTCACGACAGGGCGTCGCGCCGGGCGGCCTGCGCCCAGACACCGCCGTCCCGCGAGACCGGCGCCGGCACCGAACGCTCGGCGAGATACGCCAGCGCCGCGACCGCCTCGGCCGCCCCATCGGGCCGGGTGCGGTCGCGGCGTTCCCACTCCGTGTCGACGAACCGCGTGGTGTACGTGCCCTCCCGGAACAGGGGATGCGCGAGCGCCCAGCGCAGAAACGGCACGGTGGTCGGCAGGCCCGTGATGACGGTCTCGCGCATCGCCTCGGCGAGGCGCGCGATCGCATCCGCCCGCGTCTCGCCCCAGGCGATCACTTTGGCGAGGATCGGATCGTAGAAACGCGTGACCTCCATACCCGGGACGAGCGCGCCGTCGACGCGCACCCCGGGGCCGCCGGGCAGCAGGACGTCTCCGACCCGCCCGACCCACGGGACGAAGCCGGCGTCGGGGTCCTCGGCCGAGATCCGCGCCTCGATGGCGTGCCCGTGCGCCGCGACGCCGTCCTGGCCGAACGGCAGCGGCGCGCCGCCCGCGATCGCGAGCTGCAGGCGCGCCAGGTCGCGGCCCGTCACCATCTCGGTGACCGGATGCTCGACCTGCAGGCGCGCGTTGATCTCGAGGAAATAGAACTCGCGACCGCTCACAACGAACTCCACCGTCCCCGCGTTGACATAGCCGACGGCGCGCGCGGCGGCGACCGCCGCCCGGCCCATCTTCTCGCGCAGGGACGCGTCGAGCGCGGGCGACGGCGCTTCTTCGATCACCTTCTGGTGGCGCCGCTGGATCGAGCACTCACGCTCGCCGAGGTGCACGAGCGACCCGGCCCCGTCGGCGAGGATCTGGACCTCGACGTGCCGGGCGCGGTCGAGCCACTTCTCGACGTAGACGCGGTCGTCGCCGAAGGCCCCCCGGGCCTCGCCGCGGGCGAGCCGGACGGCGGCGGTGAGATCGGCGGCCGCACGAACGAGATGGATGCCCTTGCCGCCGCCGCCGCCCGCGGCCTTGAGCAGCACGGGAAAGCCGATCCGGTCCGCCTCCCGCGCGAGCGCGGCGTCGTCGAGCGGCTCCGTGCCGGGGAGGATCGGGACGCCGGCGCCCCGGGCCGCCCGCCGCGTCTCGGCCTTGTCGCCGCACCGCTCGAGCGTCGCGGCGGGCGGCCCGACGAACACCAGACCCGCATCGGCGCACGCCTGCGCGAGCGCCGGGTTCTCGGCGAGGAAGCCGTAGCCCGGGTGCACGGCATCGGCGCCGGCGGCGCGCGCCGCGTCGACAATCGCGCCGACGGACAGGTACGATTCCGCGGCCGGCGCCGGCCCGAGACGGTACGCCTCGTCGGCCGCAACGACGTGCGGCGCCGCGCGGTCCGCGTCGCTGTACACCGCAACCGCCCCGAGCCCGCTCACGCGACAGGCGCGGATCACGCGCAGCGCGATCTCGCCGCGGTTGGCGACGAGCACTTTGCGGAGGGATCGGCCGGCCGGGCGTTTGGGACGGCTCACGATCAGGCTGTTCGCGCCGCGCGGCGCGGAGTCATGCCGGATGACGCGCGGGCCTCGACGGCCTCGCGGCCGCCTACAGGGGAATGTTGCCGTGCTTGCGCGGCGGGTTGCGGTCGCGCTTCCCGGCCAGCATCTCAAGCGCGGAAATGAGGCGCGGCCGCGTCTCGCGCGGCTCGATCACGTCGTCGATGTAGCCGCGCGAGGCGGCGACGTATGGCGTCGCGAACTTCGCCCGGTACTCCGCGGCGAGACGCGTCCGCATCGCCTCCCGGTCCGAGGCGGCCTCGAGCTCGCGCCGGAAGACAATGTCGATCGCGCCCTCCGGGCCCATCACGGCGATCTCCGCGGTCGGCCACGCCAGGTTGAGGTCGCCGCGGATGTGCTTGCTCGACATCACGTCGTAGGCGCCGCCGTAGGCCTTGCGGGTGATCACGGCGAGCTTCGGCACGGTGGCCTCGCAGTAGGCGTAGAGCAGCTTGGCCCCGTGCTTGATGATGCCGCCGTGCTCCTGCGCCGTCCCCGGCAGGAACCCCGGGACGTCCACGAAGGTGACCAGCGGGATGTTGAACGCGTCGCAGAACCGCACGAAGCGCGCGCCCTTCACGGAGCTGTTGATGTCGAGGACCCCGGCCAGCACCGCGGGCTGCTGCGCGACCACGCCGACGGACCGGCCGCCCAGCCGGGCGAAGCCGACGACGAGGTTCGGCGCGAACAGCTCGTGGACTTCGACGAAGTCGCCCCGGTCGACGATGCGCGTGATGACGTCCCGCATGTCGTAGGGCCGGTTCGGGTCCGCCGGGACGATGGTATCGAGGGCCGGGTCCATGCGGGCCGGATCGTCCGCGGCTTCCGCGCGCGGCACCTCGTCGAGGTTGTTCTGCGGCAGAAAGGTGAGCAGCCGCCGGATCAAGGCGAGCGCGTCCTCGTCGGAGTCCGCGACGAAGTGCGCGACCCCGCTGCGCGCGGCATGCACCTCCGCGCCGCCGAGGTCTTCGAGGGTGACCTCCTCGCGAGTGACCGTCTTGACCACCTGCGGCCCGGTGACGAACATGTAACTCGTCCCGCGGACCATGATCGTGAAATCCGTGATCGCCGGCGAGTAGACCGCGCCGCCCGCGCACGGCCCCAGGATGGCCGATATCTGCGGCACCACGCCGCTGGCGAGGGTGTTGCGCAGGAAGATCTCGGCGTAGCCGCCGAGACTCGCCACGCCCTCCTGGATGCGGGCGCCGCCGGAGTCGTTGAGGCCGATCACCGGGGCGCCGTTGCGCACGGCGAGATCCATGATCTTGCAGATCTTCGCCGCGTGCGCCTCTCCGAGCGAGCCGCCCAGCACCGTGAAGTCCTGCGAGAAGGCGTAGACGAGCCGGCCGTGGACGGCGCCGTAGCCCGTGATCACGCCGTCGCCCGGCGCGTCCGTTTTGTCCATGCCGAACTCCGTGGACCGGTGGGAGACGAAGCGGTCCAATTCGACGAAGGTGCCGGGATCGAGGAGCTCCGCGACGCGCTCGCGGGCGGTGAGCTTGCCGGCGTCGTGCTGCCGCGCGATCCGCTCCGTCCCGCCGCCCGACTCGGCGCGGACACGGCGCGCGCGCAGTTCTTCGAGGCGCCGGTCGGCCTGCTCCGACACCCCGCCGCTCTCCTACGCCTGCGCGGCCGGCTTGGGCAGGACGCGAATTGAAATGATGGCGTGCTTGAAGAACAGCTCGAGCCCGTCCGGGGTCTCGACGAGCAGCGCGTACGTGCCGGCGTCCCGCACGATCGCGCGCGCGACCTCGTAGCCGTCGCGGCAGCGGAGGTGGACCGGCGTTCGCTCGACGACCAGCGACCGGTAGAAGCCGTCCTCCACGCCGGAGCCGCGCGCGCCGCGCACTCCGGAGCCCGCTTCCGGGCTATCGTGCTGCAGGCCCATGTCCGTCCCCCCCTTTGCCCCCTCTGACGCAGGACCTCCGGCCGCTTCTGAGCCTACGGGCATCGTTGGCTCACGCCGTAGGCCCAGGGCGAAAGATGCGCCTCCCGTCTGTGGCTCGCGGGCCGGCGCATCAACACGGCCGTGCCCGTTGTGGACGGGATCGAGGCGCCGCGCTGGCAGCGCATGCACCGGGGCGATCCGCGCGGCGGTGCCGCGCCCGCCGCCGCCCTCCGCCGCGCCGGCGGCGACGTCATCCAACTCCACGGCCGCGTCCAGCTCGCCGCGGTCAGGAGGCCGAAGCGGAACCGGGCCGGAATCGGCCGCCGCGTCCGCGACGAAGTGGCGCATCGCCTCCAGCCGGTCCCGCCGGTGCTGACCGCGCGCGGGGTCGGCGGCAAACGCGCCGTGCAACAGCCACCGGCTCACGGCGTCGAGCGTCGCCGCGATCGCCGGCTCGACCCCGTCATCCGGCACGGCCCCCGACGCGGCGTACGCCGCGTCGTCGAAAGCCGTCCCGAGAAACGTCTGCGGCTCGCCGGCACCTCGCCTCTGAGCGCTCACGCCGACGAGGACCACCGGCCGGTCGAGGAACGTCACCGTGCCGACGCGATCCAGGCTCAACTCGCCGTGCGGCACGCCGAGCGCTTCCCGGACCGCGGCGATCGCCGCCGCGGCCAGCGCGCGCGGGCGCTGCCCGGCGCCGCCCCGGCCGCGGGCCTGCCCCGTCGCGGACCGCACCTCGGAGCCGCGCATCCACTGCAGCTTCACGGTGACGGCGAGGTCGGCGGCCGTGGCCGTCTCCTCGGCGCGGACGACGCGGAAGTGCGGAATCTCGCTCGGCTGCACGCCCGCGCGCAGCTGCGTCACGCGCACCCGCCAGTCGTCGATCGGAATGCCGAACCGCGACTGCAGCGCCGCGAGAACGCCGTGGCGCAGCCCGCGGCTGTCGAGGGCGCTCTCGGTCGTCACGTACACGTACGAAATATCGCCCGCCGGGCCGGTGAGGACGCGCGCGGAGGACACGCCGTCGAGCGCTTCCAGAAACCGCTCGATCTCGTCGGCGAAGATTTCGCGGGGCATTGCCCGCCTATTCTCCCATGCCGGAAGCGGTCCCTCCCCCTCTTACGGGGAACCTCCGGCGCCTTCGCGCCCCGGTCAGAACGTCGGCACCGCGGCGGGACGGCGCATCGGCGCGCCGATGAGCAGCCCTTCGCCGCCGAGCGTGTCCACCCGGCGGCCGCCGATGAGCAGCTGGGCCGACGTCACGCCCGGGAACTGGGTCGCGGTATAGACGACCTGCCAGACGCGCGCGAGCATGCTGCTCGACCCGCCGCCCTGCGCGAACGCTACGCCGAGATCGACGGTGGCGACGCCGCCCGCGAGGGTGAAGGCGCGCAGAGCCGTGCCCGGAGGGATTTCGGTCGTGAGCCCGCGCGCCCGCTCCGCGCGCGACGGACCGTCGAGCAGCGCCCGCAGTGCAGCGGCCTCGACCGCCTGTTCCGGTCCGGCGGCGACGCGCCGGCGGACGGCCGCGAGCGTCTGCGAACGCCCGCCCGCCTCGGTGCGCACGAAGAACACCTGGACCTCGGTCCGGGTAGGCCCCGTCGCGGTGCCCCGCACCGGCACCATCACCCGGAGGATCCGGCCGGCGAACACCGCGGCCACGACCAGCACGGCGATGACCACGATCCACGCGAAGACCGGCCGGCCCCGGCGGCGCGCGGCGTGCAGGCCTCCGCGCCGGTGAGGTCGAGACCTCACGAGGGTCCCTCTTCCAGAAGCCGCAGGAACTCCGCCTCGTCCAGCACCCGCACCCCGGCCTTCTTCGCGCGCGCGAGCTTGCTGCCGGGCTCGTCGCCCGCGACCAGGTAGTCCGTGTTTTTGGTCACCGCTTCGGCGGCGGTGCCGCCGAGCGCCGCGACGCGGGCGGCGGCGTCCCGGCGGGACATCGCGGCGAGCGTCCCGGTGAAGACGACGCTCTTGCCGGCCAGCGGACCCGCCACGGCCGCCTCGGGCGGCGCCGGCTCGACGCCGACCTGCCGCAGCTTGCGCACGAGCGCCTGGGATTCGTCCGTGGCAAAGAACGCCGCGACGCTCTCGGCGATCGTCGGTCCGATTCCGGGCACGGCCGCGATCTCCTCCGCGGACGCCTGCGCCAGCGTTTCGAGCGTCCGGAAGCGCGCCGCCAGCAGCTCCGCGACGTGCTCGCCGACGTGCCGGATCCCGAGAGCGTAGATCAGCCGGTCCAGCGCCGGCCGGCGGCTGCGGTCGATCGCCGCGATCACGTTCTCCGCCGACCTCTCCGCCATCCGCTCGAGGGTGAGAATCTGTTCCTTGGTCAGCCGGTAGAGGTCCGCGGGGTCCTCGATCAGCCCGCGGTCGAGCAACTGCTGCAGGAGACGCGGGCCCACGCCGTCGATGTTGACGCCGCCCCGCGAGGCGAAGTGGATCAGGCGGTTCAGGATCTGCGCCGGACAGATCGCGCCGCCGGTGCAGCGGGCGACCGCTTCGCCCGGACGCCGCTCCACCGGCGAGCCGCAGATCGGACACGTCGCCGGCATCTCGAACGGCCGCTCCTCGCCCGTGCGCTTCTCCGTCAGCACCCGGACGATCTCGGGAATGACCTCGCCGGCCCGCCGCACGATCACCCGGTCGCCGATGCGCACGTCCTTCCGCCGCATCTCGTCTTCGTTGTGCAGACCCGCCCGGCGGACGATCACGCCGGACACCCGCACGGGCTCGAGGTCCGCGACCGGCGTCACGGCGCCCGTCCGGCCAACGCTCACGAAGATGTTGGCCACCCGCGTCTCGGCTTCTTCGGCCGGGAACTTGTACGCGATCGCCCAGCGGGGCGCCTGACTGGTCGCCCCGAGCTCGGCCTGCTGATCGAGCGAATCCACTTTGACGACCACGCCGTCCGTGCCGTACGGCAGCGTCGCGCGCTCGGTCTGCCACTCGTCGACGTACCGCAGCACCTCATCGAGCGTCTCCAACCGGCGCGCGTGCCGGTTGACCAGCATCCCAAGACTTTCGGCCCACCGGAGCGCTTCGAAGTGCGTGCGGAACCGGACGCCCGGCACCGCGCCGACCTGGTACACGAAGAACCCCAGAGGCCGCGATGCGGTGACCGCGGGATCGAGCTGCCGCAGCGATCCCGCCGCGGCGTTGCGGGGATTCGCGAACAACGGCTGACCGGCGCGGGCCCGCTCCTCGTTCACCGCTTCGAGCGTCTGCGCCGGCAGATACACTTCTCCGCGAAACTCGGCGAAATCGGGCACCGGGGTCTTCGCCGCCCGCAGACGCAGCGGCACCGGTTTGACCGTGCGGAGGTTCGGCGTGACGTCCTCGCCGCGGACGCCGTCGCCGCGGGTGGCGCCGCGCGTGAACGCGCCGTGCTCGTAGACGAGCGAGACGGCCGCGCCGTCCATCTTCAGTTCGCAGACGAAGGCGACGTTGGCCTCGCCGAGCGCGCCGGCGACCCGGCGGTGCCATGCCCGCAGGTCGTCCTCGGTAAAGGCGTTGGCGAGGCTGAGCATCGGGTACGGGTGCGTGACGGTCTGAAACGCCGCGGACGGCGGCGCGCCGACCCGCTGCGTGGGTGAATCGGGGGTGACGAGGTCCGGATGGGCGGCCTCGAGGTCGCGGAGCTCCTGGACCAGCGCGTCGTACGCCTCGTCCGAGATCTCCGAGGCGTCCAACACAAAGTATTGATGGATGTGGTGGCGGATCTGCTCGCGCAACGCCTCGATCCGGCGGCGGACGTCCGAGGGGGCTTCGCGTCCGCGCGTCCGCGCGTGGTGGGACTTCGCCGTCACGGGTCTGCCTTCGGCGCGGGGTGCCGGGCTCCTCGGACCCTGTCTTGCGCAGGACCTCCGCCCGCTTCGCGGTCTCCTGCCCTGTCTCCGCAGGACCTCCGGCCGCCCGCTGGCGCGCGGCGGCCTCCTGCCGGACCGCGCTCTAACCGCCGGCCATTGCGGGGACGATCGACACCTCCGCGCCGTCCGCGAGCGGCGTCCGGAGCCCGCCGAGGAACCGGATGTCGCGCTCGTTGACGAAGATGTTGACGAACCGCAGCACCTCGCCCTGCTCGTCGACGATCCGCGCGCGAAGACCGGGGAACCGCCGGTCCAGCTCATCGAGCGCCTGCCCCAGGTCGGCCCCGCCGACCTCGACCAGCCGCTCGCCGTTCGTCAGCTGGCGCAGCGGCGTAGGAATCCGTACACGTACCGACATGAACACGCTCCCTTCGTCCAACGCCTGCTAATCGCGACCTATGCGGGCACGGCCTGCAGCACCCGCTCTTCGAACGAGGCCAGCGTCGGCTTGATCCGCACGGGCGCCTCGAGCCGCGACTCCACCGCTTCGAGCGCCTTCAACCCGATGCCGGTGATGTAGGCGACCACGGTCTCGTCCGGATCGATCGCGCCGGCGCGCGCCAGCTTGCGCAGCACGCCGACCGTGACGCCGCCGGCCGGCTCCGTGAACACCCCTTCGGTCTCGGCGAGCAGCCGGATCGCCGCGACCGTTTCCTCGTCCGAGACCGCCTCGACCGTCCCGCCCGTCCGGCGCGCGATGTCGAGCACGTACGGCCCGTCGGCCGGGTTGCCGATCGCCAGCGACTTGGCGAGGGTGTTGGGGATCACCGGCACGACGGTGTCGGTTTGGGCATGGTAGGCGGTCGCGACCGGCCCGCATCCCTCCGCCTGCGCCGCGGTCATCCGCACCGTGTGCTCGGGGATCATGCCGAGGCGCTGGAACTCGTCGAAACCCTTCTCGATCTTTACGAACATGTTGCCCGACCCAACGGGGACCACGACGCGGTCCGGCGCGCGCCAGCCGAGCTGCTCGGCGACTTCGAACGCGAGCGTCTTGGCGCCCTCGGAGTAGTACGGCCGCATGTTGACGTTGGCGATCGCCCAGCGGTGCTCTTCCCCGATCTCGAGGCAGAGCCGGTTGACGTCGTCGTAGGTGCCCTCCACCTCGACGAGCATCGGGCGGTAGGCCGACGTGGCGACGACCTTCGCGCGCTCGATGCCGGCCGGGATGAAGACGACCGCCCGAAGGCCGGCCTTGGCCGCGTGCGCGGCGACGGCGTTGGCCAGATTGCCGGTGCTCGCGCAGGACACCACGCTGAAGTCGAACTTGTGGACCGCGGCGAGCGCCACGGCGACGACGCGGTCCTTGAACGACCACGTCGGATTGCGGGTGTCGTTCTTGAGGTACAGGTTGCGGAGCCCGAGGGCCCGGCCGAGCCGTTCGGCCCGAATGAGCGGGTGGTACCCGGGAGCGAGGTCCCAAGCCGGCACGCGCTGGACCGGAAGAAAATCCTGGTACCGCCAGATCGACGGCGGACCGGAGAGTATCCGCGCCCGCAGCGCCTCGCCGCTCAGCCCGCCGTGATCGTACTGGACTTCGAGCGGACCGAAACACGCGTCGCACACGAAGATCGGGTCGAGCGCGTACCGCCGGCCACACTCGCGACACATCAGCCCGGTTGCTCCCATTTCTCCCCTCCCGTCCGGTTCCGCTGCGTCCATGTCCGGACGCAACAAAAATCCCCCTCCCAACTCCGAGGGGGATCTCTCCCTCTTATCTACCGGAATTGGATCTCCGCGGGATTTAGCACCACACCAGGCGGGAAAACCTGGTAGGCTGCCGGGTGTCATCGGGCCCGTCCCTCGACCACTCTGGATAAGAGTTGCTATTCAGTTGTGAAATTAAATTAGCATACACTGCCACAAGTGTCAATTGGAACGGCCCGAATTGTAATGGAATCATAATAGGGTCGCGACCGTGCGTCGGCGCCCGCGTCGATGTTAAGCCAATGTTATACTGGCGGCGATGCACCCCGTGCTCTTCGAAATCGGCCCGCTGACCGTCCGATGGTACGGCGTCATGATGGGCCTCGCCCTGTTTCTCTCGATCCCGATCACCGCGCATTTCGCCGCGCGCTTCGGGATCGACCGGGCCGCCGTCGATGCGCTCGCCGTCCCGCTCCTCGCCACGCTCGTCGTCGGCGCGCGCGCCGGATACGTCCTCTCGCACCTCTCCGAGTTCGCCGGCCGCCCGCTTGCGGCCGTCCTGCCGCCCTACTCCGGCCTCGCCTCGCACGGCTCGATCGCGGCGGGATTCGTCTTTCTCGCCTGGTGGTGTCCGCGGCACCGGGTGCCGGTGTGGCGGCTGCTCGACGCGGCGGCGCCGGCGGTGCTCGTCGCGATCGCGCTGGTGCGGTGGGGCAACTTCATGAACGGCGAGCTGTTCGGGCCGCCGACGTCCCTGCCGTGGGGTGTCGTCGTGCCGGGCCTTCCCGGCGGCCCCCGGCATCCGCTGCCGCTGTACGAGATCGCCGGCACGCTCGCGATCCTTGCCGGCGTGCTGGCGGCGGCGAGGAGGCGGCCGTTCGACGGCGCGGTCTGGTGGTCCGCGATCGTCGCCTCGTCCGTCTTGCGGTTCCTGCTCGACCTGCTGCGCCCCGAAGACCGCACGCCGCTGTTCCTGACGCTCGGCCAGATCGCCGCGCTGGCCTTGCTCGCATGGGGCATCTGGTTTTTATGGGCCGGCCGGCGCCGGGCGGGCTCCCGCCCCGCGGGGTCGAACACGATGGTATCCGCGCCGCCAACTCAACGCGAGGTGCGCCCATGAACGCGACCGAGCTGTGCTTTATGCCGGCAACCGAGCTCGCCGCCGCCATCCGCGCCAAGCGCGTCTCACCCACGGAGGCGGTCGAGGCCGTGCTCGACCGGATCGCCGCGGTGAACCCATCGATCAACGCACTGGTGACGGTGACGGAAGACCTGGCCCGCGCGGCGGCGCGCGACGCGGAGACGCGGCTCGCCCGCGGCGAGGCGCCCGGCCCGCTGGCAGGCGTGCCCGTCACAATCAAAGACCTGATCATGGTCAAGGGCGTGCGGACGACGTGGGGCTCGCGGATCTTCGAGCGTTTCATTGCGCCCGAGGACGCGCCCGCGGTCGAACGGCTCCGCGCGGCGGGGGCGGCGATCGTCGGCATGACGAACTCGCCCGAGTTTGGCTACCGTGCGACGACCGACAATCCGGTGTTCGGGGCGACCCGCAATCCGTGGAGTCTCGACCACACGCCGGGCGGCTCGACCGGCGGCGGCGCCGCGGCCGTGGCGGCGGGTCTGGGACCGCTCACGATCGGCACGGACGCCGGCGGATCGATCCGGATCCCCTCAAGCTGCTGCGGCATCGTCGGCTTTAAACCGACGCTCGGGCGCGTGCCGATGGCGCCCGTCTTCGGCGGTCTGGAAACGCTGTCGCACGCGGGACCGATGACCCGCACCGTGCGGGACGCGGCGCTCGCGATGTCCGTGATCGCCGGGCCGGATCCGCGGGACTTGATGTCGCTGCCGGACGACCGGACGGCCTGGGCGGGCGCCGCCGAAGGCGGTCTGACGAATGTTCGGACCGCGTGGACGCCGGACTGGGGGTACGCGCCGGTCGACCCGGAGGTGCGGCGCATCGCCGAGACGGCGGCGCGGCGGCTCGAGGAGGCCGGCGCGCGCGTCGAAGAGCGCTCGCCCCGCTTCGCCGATCCGTCGGACGCGTTCGGCACGCTCTTCCCGGCGTCGGTCGCCGCGCGGCTCGCGCCCTATCTTGCGGAATGGCGGACGAAGATGGACCCCGGTCTCGTACGCTACATCGAGATGGGCCAGCGTCCGAGCGCCGTCGACTTCATCCAGGCCGCGAACGTCCGGCGCACCTTGAACGACGCGTTCCGGGAGTTCTTCAAGAGCTACGATCTGCTGCTCACCCCTACCCTCGCCGCGCCGCCTCTGCCGCTCGGGCAGCACGCGTACGAGGAGATCGGGGGCAAAGCGGTCGGTCCGCTCGGCTGGCTCGCATTCACCTTCCCGATCAACATGACCGGGTATCCCGCGATCACGGTGCCGGCGGGCTGGACGGCGGCCGGCCTCCCCGTCGGCTTGCAGATGGTGGGGCCGCGGTTTGCGGATGCCGCGGTACTCCGCGCCGCCGCGGCGTTCGAAGCGCGGCAGCCCTGGGCCGACCGGAGGCCTGCCCTGCCCTGATGCCGGCAAAGTTCCGACTCTCGCGCCGGACGCTGCTCGGCGCCGTCGCCGGGACGTGCGCGGCCGCCGCGCTCGGCATCTGGCGGTGGCTCGACGAGCCGGGCGGGCCTGCCTGGACCCCAACGCTCGAGGCGACCACTCCCGGCCCGGTGACGGACGCGACGCTGTCGACCCTTGTGGCCGCCGCACGCGCGGTGATCGGCCGGCCCATCGAACCTGCGCACTACGCCGAATATTTCCGCTGGCGCGCGGAGCATCTGCCCGGGTACCGCACGCTGTACGGGCGGTTCGCGGCGCGGGTCGATCGCGGCGCGCGGCGCACGGCGGGGTGCGCGTTCGCCGGCTGTAGCGCGGCCGCCCAGACGCGCGTCCTCCGTCCCGCCTCGCGCGCGCGCGCCCCCCGATCGGTGCTCGACGCCGTCTGGATGGCGGCGGGCGGACGCGTCTGGACCGCGTACGACCGGTTCATTCTCGACGAGGCGCTCGCGCTGTTCGCCGGCACGGACGCGTGGGTGCTGACGGGCTACGAAGGCTGGCCGGGGACGCCGCGCGGTCTCGACCGCTACCGCCGTGCCCCGCGCTGACCGGCCCGCCGTGGCGATCGTCGGGTCCGGCATCGCCGGCGCCGCGATCGCCTACCTCCTCACCGCGCGCGGGCACCGCGTCGAGATCTTCGAGCGCGGCCCGGCGTATCCGTATCCGCACACCCCGCAGTTCGAAGACCGCTTTCTCCACCGCTACGACAATCCGGCGTACCGGCTGCCGTCCGATCTGCAGGGCCTCACGGTGTCCGGCACGTACTGCGGCGACGTCGATCACGAGCGCCACATGGTGGTCGGCGGTACGGCCACGCACTGGGCCGGCATCGCGCTGCGGATGATCCCGCAAGACTTCCAAACGAAGACGCTCTACGGGTTCGGGGACGACTGGCCGATCGGGTACGACGATCTCGAGCCGTACTACGGCCGGGCCGAGGCGCTGCTCGGGGTCTCCGGCACGGACGCCGACAACCCGTTCGCGCCCCCCCGCTCGCGACCGTTCCCGCTGCCGCCGTTCGAGTTGAGCTACGAAGACCGGATCCTCGCGGCGCGGCTTCGCGCGGCCGGCATCGTGGTGCACACGACGCCGCAGGCCGCGACGCGCGCCGCCTACGGCGACCGGCCGGGTTGTCAGAACTTCGGCGCCTGCGACGTCTGTCCGATCGGAGTCCGCTATTCCCCCAATTACCATCTCGCCCGCGCCGTCGCCACCGGACGCTGCGTGATCCACCGCGAAACCTCGGTGCGGCGGATCGTCGCCGACCGCCCCGGCCGCCGCGCGGTGTCGCTGATCTACCGCCCGAACGGGGCGGCCGCCGATCGGGAGTACCAGGTACCGGTCGTCGTGCTCGCCGGCGGCGCGATCGAGAACGCGCGCCTGCTGCTGCTGTCGGGCCGCGACCGCCATCCGGACGGGGTCCCGCTCGGCGACGTGGTGGGACGGCGTCTGACCTTCCATCATCTGTGGAGCGGCAGCCTGCGCTACGCCGAGCGAATGATGCCGGGCCGGCTCGGCCGGTGGACGGGCCAGAGCCACCAGTTCCTGACGCCGCCGACGCGCGGCCGGCACGGCGCGGTGAAGGTCGAGTTTTCCGCCAACATCGTGCCGTGGTCGGAGGACGCCGCGTTCGGAGCCCGAAGCGGCGCCGAGGTCCTCGAACGCTTCGCGCCGCTGACGATGCTGCGCGACGTGACGCTGCACAGCGAGGCCGCGCCCGAGCCGCGGCGGACCGTGACGTTGTCGACGACGCGGGACCGGTTCGGAGACCCGTACGCACACGTCCACTACGACCTGAGCCCGTTCGACGAAGCGACGTACGCGTACGGACAGGGCCTGTTCGATCGGTTTGCCAAAGCGACCGGGGCCGCCGACGCGCAGCTCCGCGGGATCGAGACGGTCTACTCCGGCGGCCACCACATGGGCACGTGCCGGATGGGCCGCGACGCGGCCGACGGCGCCGTCGATTCGTTCGGGGCGCTGCACGGCTGTCCGAATCTGTTCGTCGTCGGCGCGAGCATGTTCGTCGGGCCCGCGGCCGTCAACCCGACGCTTACGATCGCCGCGCTCGCCGTTCGGACCGCGGACTACCTCACCCGCGCCCTGTAGGCGGCGGCGCCTGCCTCGGCCGGTTCGGCCGTCCAGGACGACGCCAGCCCCCACCCGGTACCCTCGGCCTCAGCCCGCCAGGCGCGGCTGACCCGCCGGTCCGCCTCCGCGGCGGCGGCCTGCTGCCCGGCGAGGATCCGGAAGAGCCGGGCCGCCTCCCACGACGTCAGATCGCCCTGCTCGTAACGGGTCCACAACTCGGATACCGGATCCGGTCCCAACGGCCGGGCGCCGCGTATCGCGAACCCGATAATCGCTCCGAACCCGGCCAGCATGCTCATCGCCACAAGCAACCCAAGTCCCGATCCCGCACCAAACAGTTCCGGCCACATCGGCGTTCCCTCCCGGCTGTCGAGTCCATGGCCGAAGCGTACGACGGACCGGGACGCGCCGCTATGAACCGGCTCACAGCCCGGACGGCCGGTTCGTGGTATTGATCGATTCAACGGCAACCGAGGAGGACGGAGATCACGGACTACTACAGCCTTCAAAAGATCGTGGAAGAGCTTCGGGCGGAGGCGATCCGGACCGCGGCCCGGGACCGGTTGGCGTCGCAGGCCGAGGCGGCCGGGGCCGAGAACCGGCCGGCGGCCGGGAACGCGACCGCGAAGCGGCGCGCGCGTGCGCTGGCGAGCGTCCCCCGTCTGGAAGCGGCGGCGGACTAGGTCGACGCCTAAAGGATCTGCGCGCGCAGCCGTTCGAGGTTCGGCAGCACTAGGCGCCCGCGCTCGTGGCGGACGAGACCCTGCGCGGCGTATGATCGCAGGCATTTGTTGATGCTCTCGCGGGTGGCCCCGACCATGCTGGCCAGGTCGCACTGGGTCAGACGCGGCCCGATGACCACACCGCCCGGCGCGGCTTTGCCCCGCGTCTCGGCCAGCTCGACCAGAAGACGCGTCACCCGCGTCCGGACGTCGGAGAATGCGGCATCGTGCACCAGCCGGTCGGTGCGCCGCAGCCGCCGGCTCAAGCCGGCGAGCACGTTCACGGCCACCGACGGCATCTCCCGAAGCAGCCGGAGAAAATCCTCGCGCGGCAGCACAAGCGCGTCGGTGGGCACGGTCGCCACCGCGTCCGCCGATCGCGGTTCGCCGTCGAGGAGCGCGAGCTCTCCGAAGAACTCGCCCGGCCCGAGCAGCGACAACACGACTTCTTTCCCCTCCGCGCCGCCGAGGAGGATCTTCACTTCGCCCGTCTCCACGACGTACAGCGCGGCGCCCGGATCCCCCTCGCGGAACACCGGTTCGCCGGTGCGGTACCGGCGGCGGCGCAGGAGCGCGGCAACGTTCTCCAGTTCCGCAGGTGCGAGCTGGCCGAACAGCGGACTGCGGACCAGTAAGTCTCGCGGCGTCATCCGTGGCGCCTGTTCGACCTTTCGGGTGACGGTCCTGCCCTGTGACTGCCCGGTGAGATGCGTTTCACACCCGCGGCGTGCGCAAGGTCATCGCCGTGCCGGCCGGATGCGGGTACGATGGCCGCGTCACCAAGACGAACCGCTCAAATTCGGGAGGAGGCAAAATGATGAACGCGATTCGGAAGGCGATCGGATTCTCCGCGATGGCGATCGTGCTGGCGGCGACGGGGTCGCCCGTGTTCGTCGAGCACGAGCTCACTCGGGCGTCCACGCCGGTCATCGACGGCCACGAGCGCAGCCTGGCGTCCGCGCCGTACGTCGACGGCCACGATCGGATGGGACGGACGTTTACGGAGCACGACCGGAACAAGGGTTGATCCAACCCGAGGCGCGGCGGTCCTTCCGCACGACTATACCCCACCCCCGGGAGGGCCGCCCGCTGCTTCGGTGCACCGTCTCCTCCCAAACACGTTAGCCGGACTGATCAGTCGGGCAAAAGGACTATCCGGTGAAAACCGGGAGGAGGAATCGCGATGAACACGGCTCGCAAGGCTCTGGGTTTGCTCGCGCTCGCGGCGTTTCTGGCACTGACGGCGGCTCCCGTTTTCGCGCACGGCGGCAGCGGTGAGGACGTCGCCCCGAACATCAACGCCTCTACTACCGACAGCGACTTGATCTCCTGGGGTGTCCTGCAAGACCACGAGACCGGAATGCAGTAGCACGACGTAGGAACAAACGAATCTACCATAAGCACGGCGGCCCTTCCCACGGCCTGCGGTCGCAGGCCGGAAGGGCCGCTGTCGTCTCTGCCCCTCCGTCACAGAAACCCGGCCGGTAAGACCGCAGGAAGCTCCACGGTAACGTGATGCGCGATCAATCGTGCGTCAATGCACAAAGATTCTTCGGACGAAGCGTCACGAAAACCGACCGCCGCAGCACATACACATAAAGGTTTCATCAAGACGGCGCGCTGCTGAATGCCCGTAACGAGAAATTACCTGTTGATTTACGTACGCACGTTCGCCACCAGCCCAACATCGGAGGGGAGAACTGTTCCATGACGTGGCTTCGCAACGTGGTGAGTCTGCTTGTTCTCGGCGTGTCGCTCGCGCTCTTGGCGGCGCCCGCCTTCGCCCAGGGTGGTGCGCAGGCCCCGCTCGCCATTTCGTCGCCGGCTCTATCCGAGCACGATCTCAACAGTCAATAGGCCTGCGGGACCTGCGAGCCGGGGCCCTTTCGGCCTTCCCCCCGCCTCCGCCGGGAGGGCCCTGCGCCCGCAGCGCGGCGACCGTGTCGCCTGCCGATGCCGGCGAATTCAGTCGGCGACGCTTTTCCGCACGAGCTCCGCGACGTCCATCGGACGCCAGGCGGCTCCCTTGGCCGCCTTGCTCTCCTCCAGCATCATCATGCAGAAGGGACACGCCGTCGCGACGACGTCCGCGCCGGTCTCCGTGATGTGGTCGCCCCGCACGTGGTTGACGCGCTGCCCCACGCGCTCGTCCACCCAGTAGAGACCGCCGCCGGCCCCGCAGCAGAAGCCCCGCTCGCGGCACTGCTCCATCTCCACGAGGCGCGCCCCGGGCAGCACCCCCAGCACCTGCCGCGGCGCTTCGTACTCGCTGTTGTGCCGGCCGAGGTAGCACGGATCGTGGTATGTGATCGTGCCCGCCACCGAAGCGCCCGGCGTCAGGCGTCTCTCGGCCACCAGCCGGGCCAGCATCTGCGTGGAGTGCTGCACGTCAAACGACCCGCCGAATTGCGGATATTCGTTTTTCAGGGTGTTGTAGCAGTGCGGGCAGACCGTGAGGATCCTGGAGACGCCGTGGCGGCGCAGCGTGTCGATGTTCTTCTGGGCGAGGGTCTGAAACAGGTACTCGTTGCCCATCCGCCGCGCCGGGTCTCCCGTGCACTGCTCGGCGTCCCCGAGGATCGCGAAGTCCACGCCTCCCCGCCGCAGCAGGTCCACGAGGGCTCGGAGCGGCGCGTGATTTCGCTCGTTGAACGCGGAGGCGCAGCCGACCCACAGCAGCCACTCCGGGGATTGACCGTCGCTTACGATCGGAACGTCCAGGCCGTCCGCCCACGCCGTGCGGGTGATCCCGGCGCCGCGAAACGGCGTGCCCCGCACGTCGAGGCTCCGATTAGCCTCTTCAATCGTCTTGGGCACGCGCGCCTGCTCCATCATCAGGTGCCGGCGCATGCCCACGATTTTGTCGATGTGGTCGTTCGTCGCGGGACATTCTTCCACGCACGCTCCGCAGGTCAGGCACTGCCAGAGAAAATCGTCGGAAAACACTCCGCCGACCAGCGCGGGGGCGGGTTCGCCCTCCCGCGCGCCGCCGCCGGGTCCCGCCGTCCGCTCGAGCATCTTTCGCAGATCGGTGTGGAGCCGCCGCGGATCGAGCTCCTTGCCGGTGCTGTTGGCCGGGCACACCTCGGTGCAGCGGCCGCACTCCATGCAGGCAAAGGTGTCTAGGAGATCCTTCCAGGTCAGGTGCTCCGGCGATGAGACGCCGACGACCTCCGCGTGCTCGATGTCGATCGGCTCGAGTGCGCCTCGGTGACGTTCTTTGCGAAGCATAATGTTGGGGACGATGCTCACCAGATGCAGGTGTTTGCCGTCGGGTATCAACGTCAGGAAGTACAGCACGATGAGCAGATGGCCCCACAGCGCGGTCTCGTAGACGGCCCGCACGGCCGCCGCCGGCGCCGCGGCGAAGAGCCGCGCGATAACGCTCGAGAACCAGGCACTCGGCCCCCACGCGGGCCGCTCGAGCGCGATTTGGGCGCCGCGCGAGACCAGCAGGGTCACCATGATGGCGGCGATCAGGATCAGAATGAGATAGGCGCCGCGGTGATCCTGCCCTTCGAGACGCTTGGTCCGGAGCACCACCCTGGACCACACTGCCATCCCGACGCCGGCCAGCACCAAGGCGATGAAGACGTCCTGCACCAAGGCGAGAAGCGGCGACGCCCCGATCCACGGCAGCGTCCAGCCCGGCTGAATGACCTCGCCGACGGCTTGGACGATCGTGGTCAGCAGAACGAGAAACCCCCAGAAGATGAACAGATGCAGCAGCCCGAACAGCGGCCGCCGCAGCACCCTCCGGTGCAGAAGTACCTGCACCGCCAAGTCCCGCAGCCGCGCGGACAGCGGCGCGAGCGGCACGGGCCCGCGTCCCAGCCGAATGAGCCGATAGATACGGTGAAGCTTGCTGAGAAAGCTTGCACCGGCAAGGACAATTAGGAGGATCAGAGTCAGGGCGCGCAACGCGGTGGGCATAGCGTACCCGGTGGGTTCTACTTGAGCAGCGCGGCGGCCTGCTGGACGGCGGCGGTCAGCCGCGCGGGAATGATTCCGTAGATCAGCACGCCGGCCGCGGCCGCGGTCAGCGCGACCCCCGCCATGGCGTTCCGCCGCACCGTGACGTCCGGCGGCGCCTCGCCGGAGAACACGGTATAGGCGACGCGCATATAGTAGAAGACCGAGACCACGCTCGTGAGCACGCCCACGACGGCGAGGCCGATTTGCCCGGCCCCGAGCGCCGCCCGGAAGAGATACAGTTTGCCGATGAATCCGCCGGCCGGCGGAAGTCCGGCCAGCGATACAAGGCAGACGGCGAGCGCCCACGCCGCCCACGGCGCCCGCCCGGCGAGGCCGGCGAGGTCGTCCAGCCGGTCGGCTTCCTCCCCCCGGCGGTCCAGGAGCACGAGCACGCCGAACGCCCCCAAATTCATGGCGCCGTACACCGCGAGGTAGAAGAGCACCGCGGCGGTGCCGGCCGGCCCGCCGGCCGCCACCCCGATCAAGAGGTAGCCGGCGTGCGCGACGCTCGAATACGCCAGCAGGCGCTTCACGTTCGTCTGCGGCAGCGCGGCGAGGTTGCCGAGCACCATCGTCGCGATCGCGAGCGCCTGGAGCATCGGGCCCCAGGTCGGCGCCAGATGCGCGAGCCCCTGCGGAAAGACCCGGATCAGCCCGGTGAACGCGCCGACCTTGGCCGCGACCGACATGAAGGCGACGGCCGGCAGCGGCGCGCCCTCGTAGACGTCGGGGGCCCAGCTGTGAAAGGGCACCAGCGCGGCCTCGAAGCCGAGTCCGATCGTGAGCAGCGCGAGCCCGCCGCCGAGCAGCGGCGACGCGGGGACCGCGGCGAGGACCCGCAGATCGAGCGTGCCGGCCGCGCCGTACACGAGCGCCACGCCGTAGACGAAGAACGCGGTCGCAAACGCGCCGAGCAGGAGGTACTTGAGGCCGGCCTCCTGGGAGCGTGCGCTGCGCCGGGCGATCGCCGCGAGGACGTAGAGCGGCAGACTGAGGACCTCGAGGCCGAGGAACAGCACGATCAGATTGCGGCTCGCGGCCATCAGCATCGCCCCCACGGTGCTGAGCAGCAGGAGCGCGCAGTACTCGCCGGCCGGCAGCCGCATCCGCCGGACGTACGCGTCGGCGAGCAGCACGCCGACGCCGGCGGTGCCGAGCGCGATGAGATCGGCGAGCCGCGTGATGCCGTCGCGGACATACATGCCGCCGAAGGCCGCGACCTCGCCCGGCGGGACCGGCGCCGCGAGGGCCGCCGCGACGCAGACTCCGGCCAGGGTAAGCCACGTCGTGGCCGCGCCCCGGCGCTCGGCTTCGAGCGCGCCGCCGGTCGCCCACGCGTCTTGCAGCAGCACCACGCATGCGGTCAGGACGAGCACCGCCTCCGGCGCCGCCGCGACGAGGTCGTTCCAGGTCACGGCCGGACCACCGGGCCCGGATCCACCGCGTCACGGTTAGGCGGAGCCGCGGGACGCCGGACCGACGGGGCCCGCGGCGGTCTCGACGCCATCGCCGGAATCGGCGTGGACGTGGCGGGCGGCTTGAGCAACGCCCTCACCGTCGCCTCGCTGCGGTCGAGCAGCGGACCGGGCACGAACCCTACCCAGAAGATGATCGCGATGAGCGGCGCCAGCACCGCGTATTCCCGCGGGCGGAGATCCGGCAGGCCGCGAAGCTCGGGGCGCAGCGGCCCGTGAAAGATCCGGCCGACGAACGCCAGCAGATATGCCGCGGAGAACACGACCCCGATCGTGGCCAGCACCGCGTGGACGGGGTGCGTCTGGAACGCGCCGAGCAGGATCAAAAACTCGCCGACGAACCCGTTGGTGCCCGGCAGCGCGAGTGAGGACGCGACGACGATCAGCGTCACCGCCGCGAGCGCCGGGGTCGCCGCCGCGAGCCCGCCGTAGGCGTCCGTGCGCGCCTGGCCGGTCCGGCCGATCAGCATCCCCGCCAGCACGAACAGCGCCCCCGTGCTGACGCCGTGGTTGATCATCTGGAGCACGCTGCCCTGCACCGAGGCGACGTCGAGCGCGAAGATGCCGAGCAGAATGAAACCCATGTGGCTGAGGCTGCCGTACGCGAGCAGCCGCCGCAGGTCGCCCTGCGCCCACGCCACCGCGCCGCCGTACAAGATCCCGGCAACCCCGAGCGAGGCGAGGAGCGGCCCCCACGCGCGCACCGCGTCCGGAAACAGCGGCAGACAAAACCGCAGCAGGCCGTACGCGCCGGCTTTGGCCATCAGCCCGGCCAGCAGCACCGTCACCACCGGGGGCGCCTCGGCGTAGGCGTCGGGCAGCCAGGTGTGCAGCGGCCAGACCGGCATCTTGATCGCGAACGCCACCGCGAACGCGCCGAACAGCAGCGCCTCGACCGCCGGGGACACGCCGAGCGGCCGCGCGAGCAGCGCCGGCAGATCGAACGTGGGCGTGCCGAGGACCCGCCCGCCCTGCAGATACACGGCGATGATCGCCAGCAGCATCAGCACGCTGCCGGAGAGCGTGTACAGGAGAAACTTGATCGCGGCCCCGCGCCTCGCCGGCCCGCCCCACAGGGCGATCAGGAAGTACATCGGGATGAGCATCGCTTCCCAAAACACGTAGAACAGGACGAGATCCTGCGCGAGAAACGTGCCCAGGAGGCCCGCCTCGAGCAGCAGCAGCGTCAGCACGAATCCTCTGCCGCGCTCCTTGACCTGGTCGGCCGAGGCCACGATCGCCAGCGGCACCAGCAGCGCGACCAGCGCCGTCAGGCTGACCGAGAGGCCGTCGACGCCGAGATGATAGCCGATGCCGGCCGCGGGCACCCACGCGGCGCGCTCTTCGAACTGCAGCCCGGACTGACCCGGGCGAAACGCGGTCCAGACCCACGCGGCCAGCAGAAACGCGAGGCCGGCGGCCGCGAACCCGACGGCGCGCGCGGCGCCGGGCCGGTGCCTCGGAACCGCGGCCACCGCGACGGCCCCCGCGATGGGCAGCGCGATCAGCGCGCTGAGCGCCCACCCGCTCACGGCCGCCACAACCAATACGCGAGGATCAGCAGCGCGCCGATCAGGACAACCGCCGCGTACTGCCGGAGGTACCCGCTTTGGAGCCGGCGGAGCGCCGCGCCGCTCCGTCCGATGCCGCCCGCGGCGCCGACGACCGCCCGATCGAGCACGGCGCGGTCGAACGCCGCGGCCCGGGCCGCGACCGCTCTCGACGGCGCCACCACGGCAACGGCGTAGAGATCTTCAATAAAGAAGCGATGGGCCAGGAGCGTTCCGAGTGCCGGTGCCCGTCCACGAATCGCCCCGCGCGCATAGACAAGCCATCCGAGGACGATGCCGGCCACGGCCACCGCGATGCCCGCGAGCATCAGCAGCGCGTGCACCGCACCCTGCGGTTCGGCCGGCGCGGCCGAACCGGGGGCCCGCGGCACCCCGGCCTCGAGCGTGGGCCGCAGCCACGCCGCGAGCGGTATGACGTGCTCGAGGACGACCCCCATGACGATCGTGAGGAAGAGGAGCGCCGCGACCGGCCACCACATCACGGGCGGGGGGTCGTGCGGTGCGCCGGATCCGGCGGAACGCGCCCCATCGGCGGGCCGGACCGGTCCGGCCGCTGACGCGCCGGTGCCGGCCGACCCTGGGCCTGCGGCGCGAGCCAAAGACGCGCCGGCAACCATGAAATCAAAGCCGCCGAACGTGAGCACGTAGGCGCGGGTGATGTAAAACGCCGTCAGGCCGGCCGTGATGAGCCCGACGGCCCACAGCCACACGTGCCCCGCCGCGAACACCTCGCCGAGGATCTGCTCCTTGCTGAAGAAGCCGGCGAGCGGCGGAATCCCGGCGAGCGCGAGCGCGCCCGCGCCGAAGGCCGCGGCCGTCCTCGGCAGCCGGCGGCCGAGGCCGCCCATCTTGCGCATGTCGGTCTCCCCGCCGAGCGCGTGCATCACCGCGCCGGCGGCGAGGAACAGCAGCGCCTTGAAGAACGCGTGCGTCATCAAGTGAAACATGCCGGCGCCCCACGCGGCGACGCCGACCGCGAGAAACATGTACCCCAGCTGGCTGATCGTCGAGTACGCCAGCACGCGCTTCAGATCCGGCTCCACGAGCGCCGCGGACGCCGCGAAGATCGCGGTGACGGCGCCGGTGACGGCCACGACGTCGAGCGCGAACGGCGCGCGCAGATAGAGCGCGTGCAGACGGACGATCATGTACACCCCGGCCGTCACCATCGTGGCGGCGTGGATGAGCGCGCTGACGGGCGTGGGACCTTCCATCGCGTCGGGGAGCCAGACGTACAGCGGCAGCTGGGCCGACTTGCCCACCGCGCCGAGAAACAGCAGCAGCGCGATCGCGGTGGCCCCACTACCGCCGAGGACCAGCCGGGAGGCGGCGTCCCGCGTGATCGCGGTGAAGTCCAGCGTGCCGAACGCTCCGAACACGGCGAAGATGCCGAGCAAGAAGCCCACGTCGCCCAGGCGCGTGACGACAAAGGCCTTGACCCCGGCGCGGGCGGCGGCCGGCCGGTCGAACCAAAACGCGATCAGCAGGTAGCTGCACAAGCCGACGCCTTCCCATCCGATGAACATGACGGCGAGGTTGCCCGCCAGCACGAGCAGCAGCATCGCCGCCATGAACAGGTTCATGTACGCGAAGTAGCGCGCGAACCCGGGATCGCCCGCCATATAGCCGATCGAATAGATGTGGATCAGCGCGCCGACGCCGGCGACGACGCGGGCCATCGCCGCCGACAGCGGGTCCGCGAGGAGGCGAAACGGGATGACGACGGGACCGGCGGTGATCCACCGGTACACGTCGACCTCGACACTGCGCGACGCCGCGGGCCGCGCCGCGAGAGCCTGGAAGAGCGCGACCGCGGCCGCGAACGACGCGGCCACCGTGGCGGAGGCAAACCACCCCGCCGCGCGGGCCGGCCACCGGCCGCCCCACAGGCCGAGCACGGCCCAGCCGGCGAGCGGCAGCAGCGGGATCAAGACGGCGGCGGCCGTCACGAGATTCATCCGCGGAGCGCGTCCGCGTCGTCGACGTCCACGGTCTCGCGCGACCGGAACACGTCCACGATGATCGCGAGGCCGACCACGACCTCGGCCGCGGCCACCACCAGCACGAAGAAGACGAGCACCTGCCCGTCGACCGAACCGTGCAACCGCGCGAACGTGACCAGCGTGAGGTTGACCGCATTGAGCATCAGTTCGATCGACATGAAGACGATGAGCGCGGAGCGGCGCACGAGCACGCCGGCGGCGCCCATGGCGAAAAGCACCGCGCTGAGCCCGAGATAGTACGGGGGAGGCACACTCATGTACGGGGCCCGAGGCGGCGCCCCAGCGCCACCGCGCCGATCATGCCGGCCAGCAGCACGAGCGACGCGGCTTCGAACGGCAGCAGGTACCGTCCAAACAGCGCGCGTCCCACGTCCTGAATGGTCCCGAACGAAGGCGCGGCGGAAGGATACGGACGCGCCACGACGGCGATGAGGCCGGCGGCGAGCAGCGCGCACAGCGCGACGACGAACGGCACCCCCGCGGGACCGGCGAAGGCGCCGCCCCCGAGGTACTCGCCCCGTTCGCCCAGCAACATGATGATGAAGACGAACAACACAACGATCGCCCCGGCGTAAATGATGACCTGGGCCGCGGCGATGAACTGCGCGCCGAGCAGCAGGTAGTCGACGGCCAGGCTCATCAGCACGAGCAGCAGGCCGAGCGCGCTGTGCACGGGCCGCCGCGACAGCACCACGCCGGCGCCTCCGGCAAGCGCGCAGACGGCCGTGATCCCGAACAGGACCACGTCCACGCTACCTACACCTCACGGGTGGGGTCGCGTCCGGACTCGCCCGGGTGCCGCTCGGTCAGGCGGTCTTTGGTGTAGATCAGATCGCCGCGCGTCGTGCTGCTCAGCTCGTACTCGTGCCCCAGGACGATCGCCCCGGTCGGGCACGCCTCCTCGCAGAGGCCGCAGAAGATGCAGCGCAGCATGTTGATCTGGAAGTCGGTCGCGTACCGCTCCCCCTTGGAGTGCGGCGCCAGCGGATCGTTCTCGGCCGCGCGCACGAAGATCGACTGGCTCGGACAGACGATGACACACAACTCGCAGCCGACGCACCGTTCCATGCCGTCGGCGAACAGCGTCAGGTAGTGGCGGCCCTTGAACCGCGGCTGCACGCCGGGCTTGCGGTCGGGGTAGGACGTCGTCACCGGCGCCCGGAACAGGTAGCGGCCGACGACGCCGAGTCCCCGAAGCATGGACCAGGCCTGGCGGAGGCGCCGGGTCACCGCGCGACCCACACGATGAAACAGGCGGTCGCCGCGACGTTGAGCAGCCCCGCCGGGATGAGGATCTTCCAGCCGAAGGCCATCAGGTGATCGTAGCGTACCCGCGGCAGCGTCGCCCGCACCCAGATGAAGAAGCAGACCACGACGAACACCTTGATCAGAACCCAGAGCACCGGCGGCAGAAACGGCCCCCGCCACCCGCCGAGGAAGAGCGTGGTCACGAGCGCGCCCATCGTGATGACGCCGACGTACTCGCCGACGTAGAACATGGCGAACTTGAAGCCGCCGTACTCGGTCTGAAATCCGCCGATCAGCTCCTGCTCGGACTCGGGCAGATCGAACGGCGCGCGGTTCGTCTCGGCGAACGCGGCGATGAGAAACAGCACGAACGCGAGCGGCTGCCGCAGGATGAACCAGCCCCTCGCCTGCGCGTCGACGATGTCCACGAGGCTCAGCGACCCGGCCGCCATGACCACTCCGAGCACCGCCAGGCCGAGCGCCAGCTCGTAGGACAGCACCTGCGCGCTCGAGCGCAGGGCCCCGAGCAGCGAGTACTTGCTGTCCGACGACCAGCCGCCCAGGATCACGCCGTAGACCCCGACGCTGCTCGCGGCGAGCACGAGCAGAATGCCGATGTTGACGTTGGCGATATACAGCGTGACCTCGCGGCCGAACAGCCGCACCGGCGGCCCGATCGGGATCACCGCGTAGACGAACAGCGCCGCGACGACCGAGATCAGGGGCGCGGCCAGGTACACCACGGCGTCGGCCCCGGCGGGGCGAAAGTCTTCCTTAAAGATGAGCTTGATCCCGTCCGCGAGCGGCTGCAAGAGACCCCACGGCCCGACCCGGTTCGGTCCGACCCGCAGCTGGAACCGTGCCAGCAGCCGGCGCTCGAGCAACGTGGTGTAGGCGAACGCCGTCAGCACCCCGACGAGCACCACCGCGCTCTTGATCCCGGCGACCAGCACCGTCGTCGCCATCGGGCGCCTACCGCCCCGCCGGCGGACCGCCGGGTGGCGGACTCGCCGGCAATGATGCAATCGAAGCGGGCAGCAGCGCCCGCACCGTGACCGACACCGGCCCGCCCTCGTCGAGCAGCGTCGCGACGGGCGCCGCGTCGTAGCCCCACGGCATGTAGGCGTGCCCGGGATGCAGCCCCGGCCACACCCGCGCCGCGAGCCGCAGCGCGCCCTGCGCGGACCGCACCTCGCAGAGGCCGCCGTCGGCGATGCCCAACCGTCCAGCGTCCCCCGGGGCAAGCGCCACGAACGGCTCGCCCGCCTGGGTCCGAATGCCGGGACAGCGGAGGGCGGCCGTGCCGCGGTCGAACAGCCTCGTGCCCGTCACCAAGAGCAGCGCGCCGTCCGGCCCGGCTTCGCCGGATGGCCCCGCGCCGTGGGCGCCCGCGGACGGAGCGACGTCCCGCGCGCGCGCCGGCGTCGAGATCGGCGGGGGCGCGATGCGGGCATCCTCGGCCCACCCCGGAACGAGCCGGGCGATCTCCGCCGAGACGTCTTCCCACGACGAAAATGCGAACGGGTCGCCCAAGCGCGCGGCCAGCCCCGTCCAGATCGCCGAATCGGAGCGCGCGTCACCCGGGCCGAGCACGGCCTGGTCCTGGCGCTGCACGCGTCCCTCCAGGTTGCCGACGGTACCGGCCTGCTCCGCGTAGGTGAGCACGGGGAGCACCACGTCGGCGGACGCCGCGGTCCGCGTGAGGAACGTGTCGTGCACGACGAGCGTCTCGAGCCGTTCTCGCGCCGCCTGCCACGCGCCGGCGCCGGGATACGAGACCGCCGGGTCGGCGCCGGCCACGTACAGCATCCGCACGGAACCGGCGCGGGCGGCGGCCAGCATCTCGCGGACGGTGCGCCCCGGCGCGGACGGGACCCGCCGGCCCCACACGGCTTCCACCGCCGCGCGCGCCGCCGCATCTGAGAGCAGACGGTAGCCCGGCAGCAGGTCGGGCAGCAGACCGAGCGCCTGCGCGCCCCCGGCGTTGCCGCGGCCCCGCAGCAGGCCTACCGTGACCCCGGCCCGCGATGCCCGCAGCGCGCCGAGCGCGGCGATCGCCGCCGCCCCTTCCGGCTGCTCGAGGGCCGTGCGGCCGGCAAGCACCAGCGGCCGCTCCGCGGCGCCGAACAGCGCCGCCGCCTCGCGCAGCACCTCCGAGGCCGCGCCCGACGCGCGCGCGGCGCCGTCCACCGCGCCGCCGGCGAACGCCTCGACGATCGCGGGCTCGCTCCCGCGCCGGTAGGTGAACGCGCGATGCGCCCACCGGGCGATCTCGGGCGTCCACGGGTTGGCGATCACGAGGCGCGCGCCGCGGTCGACCGCCTTCTTCACCCGCAGCCACACGATCGGGTATTCCTCCGTGAGATCGCACCCGAGCAGGACGATCACGTCGGCGCGCTCGACGTCGGCGATGGGAACCCCGAGGCCCCACGGCGCCTCGCCGGCCGGATGCGGAAACGCGGTGTCGTCGCGGAAGTCGATCGAGTTCGTGCCGACGACGCCGCGGAAGAGGCGCGTCAGCAGATACGCGTCTTCGTTCGTGCCGGAGGCCCCGCCGATGACGCCGATCTGGTCCGGGGGCGTCTCCCGCAGGGCCCCCGCGATCCGGTCGAGGGCCTCGCTCCAGGCAGCCTCACGCAGGCGTCCGCCGTCCCGCACGAGCGGCGTGCGCAGCCGGTCGGCATCGCCGGTGAACTCGTACCCGAAGAACCCTTTGTCGCACAGCCAGACGTCGTTGACCGCCGGATGCTCGCGCGCCCGCATCCGCGTGACCTCGTTGTCTCGCACGTCGAGCGTCGTGGCGCATCCGCAGCCGCAGTGGGGGCACACGCTTTGGGCGTGCCGGTTGTCCCACGGACGCGACCGGAACCGGTAGGTGGCGCTCGTCAGGGCGCCGACGGGACAAATCGCGATCGTGTTGCCGATGAACTTGCTCTCCACCGGGTCCATGAACGGCGTCGCGATCTGGCTGTGGTACCCGCGCTCGAAGCCCTTCAGCGCGTCGTCGCCGGCGATGACCTCGCCGAAGCGGACGCACCGCCAGCACAACACGCAGCGCTCGCGGTCCAGCACCAAGGCCGGCCCCATGCGCACGTGCTTGCCGTAGGTGCGCTTGGTCTCGACGAAGCGGCTCGCGCCCGGCCCGAACTTGAGCGTGTTGTCCTGAAGCGGACACTCGCCGCCCTTGTCGCAGATCGGGCAGTCCAGCGGGTGGTTCACCAGGAGGAACTCGAGGATGCCCCGCTGCCCCTGCTTCACGCGCTCGGTGGTCGTGCGCACGACCATGTCCTCACCCGCCTCGAGGGTGCACGACGTGGCGAGCTTCGGCATCTTCTCGACCTCGACGAAACACATCCGGCACGCGCCGATCGGCGGCATGTGGTCGTGGTAGCAGAACACCGGGATCTCGATGCCGAGCTGCCGCGCGGCGTGCCACACCGTGGTGCCCTTCGGCACGGCCACCGCGTGACCGTCGATCGTGAGGTGCACCGTCGGCACGGCCGGCGCCGCGGCGGCGCCCGCCCTGTCTGCCGCAGGATCTCCAGGCGCGGGCTCGGCCGGAGCCGGCCGCCGCGTCGCCTCGGTCCCCTGCCCGGTCGTCGGCCCGGGCCGCGGCGGCGCGACGGCGCGCTCGCCGGCATCCATATCACCGCGCGCCTCGGGGCTCACGCCGGCACGCCCCCCGCGTGCGTGGCAGCCGCGGCCGCACCGCGGCCGCCCGATTCGATCAGCCGCACGTACTCGTCGCGGAAATACTTGAGCGACGCGCGCAGACTGGGCGGCACGCTCTCGCCGAGCAGGCAGAAGCACGTGCCCGTCATGTTCCGGCTGATGCCGTCGAGCAGGTCGAGGTCCTCCATCCGGCCGTGCCCGCCGAGGATGCGCTCGAAAATCTGGCTGAGCCAGACGGTGCCCTCGCGGCACGGCGTGCACTTCCCGCACGATTCGTCGCGGTAGAACTCCACGGCCCGCGCGATCACCGCCGGGATGCTGGCGGTGTCGTCCATCACGATGATCGCGCTCGACCCGAGCATCGTCCCGATCTTCGCGAGCGAGTCGAAGTCCGCGGGCACGTCGAGGTGCTCCGGCAGCAGGATGGCCGACGAGGAACCGCCGGGATAGACCGCCTTGAGGGTCCGGCCCGGACGCAGCCCGCCCGCGTGTTCGAAGATGATCTCGCGCAGCGACGTGCCGATCGGCAACTCCTTCACGCCGGGCCGCACGACGTGGCCCGACACCGAATAGAGAATCGGCGGCCCCGCCGCCTTGTACGCTTCCGGGCCCATCGTGACGACGTGCGGGAGGTGCGCCATCGTCTCCGCGTTGTTGAGCACCGTCGGCCGGTCGTAGAGGCCGCGCACCGCGGGGTAGTACGGCGGCTTCTGCCGCGGGAACGCGCGCCGGCCCTCCAGGCTCTCCAGCAGCGCGGTCTCCTCCCCGCAGATGTAGGCGCCGGCGCCCCGATGAATCGTCAGCTCCAGGTCGAAGCCGGTGCCGAGGATGTTCGTCCCAAAGTAGCCGCGCGCGTAGGCCTCCGCGAGCGCCCGGCCCAGTCGCTCGTATCCGAGGAAGAACTCGCCGCGCAGGTAGATGTAGGCGTGGTGCACGCCATTCGCGTACGCGGCGATCAGGCTGCCCTCGAGGATCGCGTGCGGATCGCCCTCGATCAGCGTGCGGTCCTTGAAGGTGCCGGGCTCGCCCTCGTCCGCGTTGACGACGAGGTACCGCGTCTCCCCTTCGCGCTTCGGCGTAAGCTTCCATTTCCGGCCGGTGGGGAAGCCGGCGCCGCCGCGGCCCCGCAGGCCGCTCTGCTCCACCATCTCGGTGACCTGGTCCGGCGTCAGCTCCTTGAACGCGCGGGCCGCGGCCTGGTACCCGCCGCTCGCGAGGTACGCCTCGATCGACGCCCGCTCCGGCCCGAGGTGCCGGGTCACGATCAGCTCAGGCATCGGCACGGAGTCTCCGGACCAGGTCGTCCACGCCTTCCGGCGTGACCCGCGCGACGCGGTCGGCGTCGGCGAGCAGCACCGGCGCTTCTTCGCACGCGGCCAAGCATTCCGCGACCTCGAGCGAGACCCTGCCGTCCGCGGTCGTCTGCCCCGGCCGGATTCCGAGCCGGTCGCACAGCCGGTCCATCACCTGATCCGCGCCGTTGAGGTGGCATGCCAGGTTCGTGCAGACGCGCACGACGTGCCGCCCAACCGGCTCGGTATGGAACATCGAGTAGAACGTCGCCACCGCGGCGACCTCCGTAACCGGCACGCCGAGCGCGTCCGCCACGTCGGCCATGGCCGGCTCCGGCAGATAGCCGACCTGCGCCTGCGCGGCGTGCAGCGCGGGCAGCAGCGCCGACTGCGCGCGCGGGTACCGCGCGCGCGCCCGGGCGATTGCCTCGAGGGTGTCGGCCGTGAGCACCCGCGGCATCAGCGGTCGATGTCCCCGAGCACGATGTCGAGGCTCGCGATCGCGACGACGAGATCGGAGAGCGGGCGGCCCACCAGCATCGCCGGCAGCGTCTGCAGGTTGTAGAAGGACGGCGCGCGGACGTGCACCCGCACCGGCCGGTTGCTGCCGTCGCTCACGACGAAATAGCCCTTCTCCCCGCGCGGCGATTCGGTCGCCACGTAGCTGTCGCCGGCCGGCGGATGAATCCCTTCGCTCACGAGCTTGAACTGGTGGATCACCGCCTCCATGCTGCGCGCGAGTTCCGCGCGCGGCGGCAGCGCGATCTTGCGGTCGTCGACGATGATCGGTCCGTCCGGCAGGCGGTCGAGGATTTGCAGCGCAATCCGGCGGCTCTGCCGCATTTCCTCCATGCGCACGAGGTAGCGGGCGTACGCGTCGCCTTCTCCCCGAACCGGGACGTCGAAATCGTAGTCCTCGTAACCGCCGTACGGCAGCACCTTCCGGCAGTCGTGCGCGACGCCCGAGCCGCGGAGCACCGGCCCCGTGGCGCCGAGCGCGATCGCGTCCTCGCGCGACAGCGGTGCTGTGCCCTCGAGCCGTTCGCGCCAGATCAGGTTGTCGTTGAGCAGCCGCCCGTACTCATCGAGCCGTCCGGGGAGATCGTTCAGGAACGCCCGCGCCGCGGCGACGAAGCCGTCCGGGAGATCCTGCGCGACGCCGCCCGGCCGGAAGTAGCCGGGCATCATCCGCTGCCCCGACAGCATCTCGGACAGGTCCAGGTACCGTTCCCTGTCCGTCATCGCGTACATGAACACGCTCGTCACGTTCACGTCGAGCGTGCCGGCCGCGAGGAACATGAGGTGGCTGCCGATCCGGTTGAGCTCGCACATCAGAATCCGGATCGCGCGGGCGCGCGGCGGCGGCTCGACGCCGAGCAGCCGCTCGACCGCCTGGTAGAACGCCATCTCCTCGTTGTAGCTGGCGAGGTATTCGATCCGGTCGACGAGCGTGACGTTTTGGAGGTAGGTGCGCGCCTCCATCTCTTTCTCGATGCCGGTATGGAGATATCCGATCTCCGGGGCCGCGCGCCGGATGATCTCGCCCTCCAAATCGACCACCACGCGGAGGACGCCGTGGGTCCCCGGGTGCTGCGGCCCGACGTTGAGCGTCAGCACCTCGCCCCCGGCATGGTTCGGGCCGCGGGCCGGCGACCGCTCGACGCGGGTTACCCGGACGTCGCTCATTCCGCGGCACCCGAACCGGCGCCGGGCGGTGCCGCGCCCCCCGACCCGGACCCGCTCCCCGGCGGGAAGTAGGGAATGATCGCGCTCGGCACCCTCGGCGTGTGGCCGTGAAACTCGACCGGCTCCTCGGACAGCGAGTAGTCGCGCCGCAGCGGATGGCCTTCCCAATCGTCGGGCATGAGAATGCGCCGCAGGTCGGGATGGCCGTCGAAGACGACGCCGAACATGTCGTAGACCTCGCGCTCGGCGAAGGCGGCCGCGCGGTAGAGGCCCGTCGCGGTCGGCAGCCGCGGCGGCTCGCCGTCCGCCTGCACCTTCACCGTCAGCCGGTCGGCGGAGCCGGCGCGTCCCAGCAGGTAGACCACCTCGAACCGCGGCGACGCCGGGAGGCGGTCCCACGCCGTGAGATCGACCAGCATGTCGAGGCCGAGGCGGTCCCGGGCGGCGCCGAGCACGTCGAGCAGCGCGCCGACCGTCACGAGAATGATCGCGCGGCCCCGCTCCTCCCGCGGCGTCGTGAGACCCCACGGCACGTGCGGGCGCAGCCGGTCGAGGAGCGACTCCTGAGTCACGGCCTCGTGATCCATCCGGTGGTCAGTGCCGGCCGGCGCTGGGCCTGCGGCGCGAGCCAACGGCGCGCCGGCCGCCCTGTAATCAACGCTGCCCCGCGGTGGCGCCGCGCGCGATCAAGTCTTGGAGCAGGCCGAGGCCGTGGAGCAGCGCCTCGGGACGCGGCGGGCAGCCGGCGATGTACACGTCCACATGCACGACCTTGTCGACGCCCTGCACGACCGCGTAGTTGTTGTAGAGTCCGCCGGTGCTGGCGCAGTCCCCCATCGCGATGACCCACTTCGGCTCGAGCATCTGGTCGTAGATGTGCCGGAGAACCGGGGCCATTTTCTGGCTGACGCGGCCGGCCACGATCATGAGATCGGCCTGCCGGGGCGAGGCCCGGAACAGCTCCGACCCGTACCGCGCGATGTCGAAGCGGGAGGCGGCGCTCGCGATCATCTCGATGGCGCAGCAGGCCAGGCCGAACTGGACCGGCCAGACGGAGCCCGCGCGCGCCCAATTGAGCACCCGGTCGACGGTCGTCGTGAGGACGTTCCGCTCGACGTCGCGCTCCGACCGGATCACTCCCACTCGAGGGCCCTCCGCTTCAGAACGTAGAGGTAGCCGACCGCCAGCAGCCCGAGAAACGTGAACATCTCCGCGATGCCCGCGGGCCCCAGTTCCCGAACCAGCACCGCCCACGGATAGACAAAGACGATCTCGACGTCGAACAGGATAAAGAGCATCGCGATGAGATAGTAACGTACGGGGACGCGGCGGCGGGCGCTGCCGGCCGGCCACACGCCGGCTTCGTACGGCAGGCCTTTCTGCAGCGTCGCGCGCCGGCCCCCGACCGCCATGTGGAGCCCCATCAGCGTGCCGGCGAGGAGAAGCGCGAGCGTGAAGTGCACCAGAACGGGGACATAGCCCGACATCGATTTGCCCCTCTGGAGGAGAAGGCTGTGAGCGGCGCGCCCGACGACGCTCAAAGTTCATGATTGCAGAAGCGCTAAGGTGTGTCAACGCGGCGGCGCGGCCGGCAGCGGTGAGGAATAGCCGGGTGGTCGGGGACGGGTAGGTGGGTGACCCAGGGACCTCAGCGGCGAGAGTGATGAGTGGTGGGCGCCCGAAGCGGTGGCTGCGAGCGGGACGATTCAGACGAGCACAGCGAGCACGACCGGGAGCAACCGCCAGCCGGGAGATCAGGAGGTATCGAAGCGGATTTGGATGGCGAGCCGTGGCTCCTCGGGCAGGACCTCATGGCGGAGATCCTCGAGCAGCCGGCGGGCGATGTTCTTCAGGCTCCCAAGCAGCGTAAGCACCGTTTTTGCCCTGCGCCGCGGCCAACTGGCGGAGCAGACTCCCGCGCTCCAGCACTTGCAGCATGATGTGCGCGATTTGGAGGAGATAGTAGTAGGCTTTCAGCCCGTCGGGATCAGTGCTGTAGGCATGCTCCAGATGAAGCTCGCTGTTTTTCTGCACATTGAATCCCTGATTCTCAATCGTCCAGCGGCAGCGCCCTCCCTTCATCGCGATCTCGACGACCGTGTCCCGGTCCACCGGCAGATTGGTGATCCAGGCGAAGATGGTCGTGACTCCGTTCCGCGTCTCCTCGCACTGCACCGCGTTCACGCTGTACAGCCGGTGGTTCGCCGCTTCCGCCGTGACCCCGCTGGCCCAACGGTACACCTGGCGCGTCCCGTCCGGCAGCGTGACCTCCAACTTCTGCTCGGGACTGCGTCCCAGCACCGCCTGGAAATCGGTCCACACGGCCGGCAACCGCCCCGGTTTGAACGTGAACACGTACGTCCAGCCCTGCGCGTCCACCAACTCGATGATGGGGCGGCACGCGTAGAGCGCATCCCCGGTCAGGCAAATCGGCGTCTGGGGGAACGCCGCCTTGAGCGCCGGCAGCAGCCGCCGCAGGGCCGTCACTTCGCAGTCTTGCTTCCACTCCTCCGCGTCGCGGCCGACGCGCGCCGGGACCTCGGCATTCTCGATAAACGCCGTCCCAATCGACAGCGCCATCCCCCCGGGCCCCACCAGCTTCGCTTCTTCCACCATGTGCAGATAGACGGCATGGGTCTCGTACTGCCGCACCAGACACTGCGGACAGTGCTGCCGCGCAAAGTGCAGATGCCCCGTCCCGTCGATCGCGATCACGACCCGTCCCAGCAAGCGCGCGCTATCCAGCGCTTTCATCCGCAAGAGACGGCGCAGCATCTGTGTCCGCAGCTCCGCCAGCGGCGCGCTCCCCAGATGGCGCAGAAAGTGATCCAGCGTATCGTACACCGGGAGCGTCCGCTGCCGCGTGCCCGCGAGCCGATTCACGTTCGCCAGGACCGCCGTCGCCGGATCACGCAGGTCAAAATCCAACTGCCGCCGGCTCCCCAGCTTGCAGCAGAAGAGCAACAGCCCCCACCAGACCAGAAACTGTTGATCGTACTCGATGAAGGGGGCAAACCGCGTGTCGGGCAGCGCGGCCAGCCACACGTCGAACTCCGGCCAGAAATGGCGGACCGTCCGGGAAAACACCTGCCCCAGCGCTACGGACGCCCCGCCCGCCGCTTCCGCGCCGTCACGTGCCCCCGGATCTGCGCCAGCGTGAGCGCCGAGATTTCCCGGGTCAACTGCCGCAGCCGTCGATGCTCCGCGATCCAGCCCTGGACCTCCTCGATGAGGTCAACCGGGACATAGACCATCTGCGTCTTGCCCGCCACTTTGTACGAGAGGTAGTGCCCTATGTGCAGTGCCCCCTCGTTACAGTGGCACCCAGGCCGCCCGCAGCGCCGCGCGATCTTCACCAAACTCGCCGCCAGCACCGGGCCCCGGGCGGCCAACTGCCGGATCCGGGCCTCCAGCCGCTGGTGAATGAGCGTCGGATGAGTGGGCACCTGCATCGGTCTTCCCTTCGCTACCAGGCCGCCCGCATCCGCCCGTGGCTGGGGTCGTGGTACCTGAAATGTCTTTATACTATTCAGTTATCCGCCTGGAAACTCCTGCTGCGAAGAAAAAGATTCCTGAAGAAGGGCGCGGCAGAAAACCACCGCGCAGTCTTTGCTACAGGCGCCCTACAGGGAACGACCGGTGCGACGAAATCCTATTCCTCAGGGCTGCGCGGCCGGACGCGTCCCGGTGCGGCCTACGCGGCCTGCCGGAGCTGCGCGACGACCGTTCGAAGCGTCGCGAGCGCCTCGTCGACCTCGGCGGTCGTGGTCGGACGGCCGAGCGTGAGGCGCACCGCGGACATGGCCCGTTCCGCCGGCACCCCGAGTGCTGCGAGCACGTGCGACGCCTCGAGGGTCCCGGACGAACACGCCGACCCCGCGCTCACCGCAACGCCGCGCAGGTCGAGGGCGATGACGAGCGACTGGCTGTCGGTGCCTTCGATGGACAGGTTGGCGTTGTTCGGCAGCCGGCGCGCGGGATCGCCGTTCAGCACGACGCCCGGCATCGCGAGCGCCCCCGCGATCAGCCGGTCGCGCAGCGCGGTGATCCGCTCCGCTTCTTCGTCCATCTCGGCGCCGGCGATGCGCAGCGCCGCGCCCAGTCCCACGATGCCCGGCACGTTTTCCGTGCCGCCGCGCCTTCCCCGCTCGTGCCCGCCTCCGCGCTGCAGCGGAACAAGCGGCGTCCCGGTGCGCACGTACAGCGCGCCGACCCCTTTCGGTCCGTACCGCTTGTGCCCGGACAGCGACAGGAGATCGACGCGCAGGTCATCGACGCGCGCCGGCAGGGCGCCGACCCACTGCGTGGCGTCCGAATGAAACGGCACGCCGTGCTCGCGCGCGATCGCCCCGATCTCCGCGACCGGCTGCAGCGTCCCGATCTCGTTGTTGGCGGCCATGATCGAGATGAGCGACGTGTCCGGCCGAACGGCCCGGCGGATGTCGTCCGGGTCCACGATGCCCGCGGCGCCGACCGGCACGACGGTCAGTTCGTAGCCGCGTTCTTGAAGGAAATGACAGGCCTCGTGGACCGCATGGTGCTCGATCGAGGACGTGATGATGTGCCGGCCGCGGGCCAGGCCGACGCCCACGACGGCGAGGTTGTCCGCTTCGGTGGCGCCGCTCGTAAAGACAATCTCGCCGGGGCGCGCGCCGAGCAGCGAGGCCACCTCGACACGGGCGCGGTCCACGGCCCCGCGCGCCTCCTGGCCGAACGCATGCAGGCTGCTGGCGTTGCCGGCGTGCTCGGTGAAGTACGGCAGCATCGCCCGGAGCACGCGCGGGTCCACCGGCGTCGTCGCGGCGTAATCGAGATACACACCCATGCCTTGGTCTCCGCGGACGTGGGCCGGCGTTAGTGGGTGGTGCGGCGCTCGCGCCGGCTGTGATGTCCACCATGGCCGGCGAGTCCGCCCGTCTGGGCGGTCCGCCGGCGGGCGCTTCGAGACAGGCCGACGGTCACGACGCTGCGCTTCGCCCGGCGGCGCCGCCCGATCGATCGCGGCCGGCGGGCGCCCGCCGGGCCGGCCCGCATGCCCTGAAACGCGGCCGGCGTGCCGCCCCGGCCGGACGCCTGGTGGACGGCGCGCTGGAGGACCTCCACTTCGGCCCAGGAGTAGCGCCGCGGACGCCGGTCGGCGCCCGACAGCAGCGCCGCATCCCAGCGCCGCAGCGACCCGGGCGACAGGCCGATCAAGTCGGCGACGACGCGCGGCTGCAGCAGCGGTGCGGTGAGATGGCCCATACTCAGCACGCCCCCAACGATGAGCGATGTACCGGGTAGTATACCAGGAACGCCGGACCGGGCGGGGATGTTCGGCGTTATTACGCCGAGCGGATAATGTTTGACATGCCCGCCGCGTAACGAACGCTCGGGTGATGGAAATAGCGGCGGACCTTCTTCGGCTGCCGCTGCGTGCTCCGAAGATGTCCGCGGACGTTGGTCATCA
>Ga0207416_1000645_pt1 | contig 56124 bp, 62 predicted proteins | sample PaiPotPPM11metaG_FD_184107 | JGI IMG/M metagenome (GOLD analysis project Ga0207416, IMG submission 184107) | Iron sulfur acid spring bacterial and archeal communities from Banff, Canada, to study Microbial Dark Matter (Phase II) - Paint Pots PPM... ... | reverse complement strand
ACCTCGATTACGACCTTGCGTGCACGGGTGACAGCGGCAATCGCGCCACGCCTTGCACGATGTCCGACTTGCCTGCACGGCTCACGCGAGTCTCTTTTTTTGCGTGATACTTAGTAACACAGTAGTATTAGCCGCTGTGTCCGGAGCATCACCCGCGACACGTACACGACGCCGTAAAGACCCGTGAGGCCGAGCAACGCTGCGGCGTGTACCAGCGAGCGCCACGGCGCGCTGAGGATCGCTGAAACCAGCAACGCGACGCAGAAGTGCACGACGGTCGCCGTGCTGAACGTCGCTACCCCTTCGTGCGAGGTGCGTGAGCGGTCGCGGCGACCAAGGTGATGACGACGAACATCAACCCGGTCAAGGCGGCGGCCGACGAGCCGGTGATGACGTAGAAGTTCGACCATGCGGTGATGACCAACGACGCGGTGTCATGCATGCTCTGGTCCTTTCGGCATCCGCCTTGCGCGTTATCCGCAGTTCACCGCGCGGGTGGAAGATTGCTCTCGCTGACGGTGAGCTTGTCGACGACCAGCTCCTCGATGTGGACCTTCTTGATCGCCGCGCGTTTGATCGCGAGCGAGCCAATGGCGAGCGTCCCGATCGCCAGCGCGCCAATAGCGAGGACGCCCACCGCGACGGCGCCGATGGCGAGGGCGAGGCGTCTATGCATGTCGTAGCCTCCGCATGGTCACGTGTACGTTTGCCGTCGTTCCGGCGAGGCGCGCCGCAATCCAAGCGAGGGCCGTCTCGCTCGTTCATTACGCGTATGGCGTCAGAGCGTCTTCGCCACGTAGTTCTCTCGGTTTCCGATGGTCTGCGTAGCGAGCGCAGTACGCGCCGATCGCGCCCATGTCGAGTCGCACGTGCCGTCGGATTCGACGGCCGGCACCTCCGCGACGACCTCGTACATGTACTGCGTTTTCGCGAACTTCGCTTGTGAGACGATCGCGCCGGCATACATGTCTTGTATCGCTTGATGATCGCACGCGCGGAAGGTCGCCTTCGATTGCTTGAAATTGTCGAAGCTGTGGTCGTCGAACGCGGCGGCGATCCTGTCGGCCTTCGTCGTCCCGGCCGCGTTCATGCGGTCGACGAGTGCGGTGAGCGCTCCGTAGCCGAGCCAGTGGCGCTGCGAGATGGGACCGCGGATCGAACGGCGCAGCGTCCGCGTCAACCGTGCCGCGCCGTCGGAGACGTTTGGCGCCCAGAGCAGCGGGAACGTCGAGCCGGCCAGGTCGTCGAGCGGTACCGCGCCATGGTAGACGTCTTCGAGGCCGATGCCGGCGAGCTTCATGCGCTTGTTGAGACCGAACGCAACGAACTGCTTCGCAATGTTGGCCGCATCCAATCCGCTGTTGGTGAGGATCAAGACCTCGGCGTCGGAGTTCCGCACTTTGGTGAGCACCGAGGAAAAGTCCGACATTCCCAGCGGTACGACATCGAGCCCGGATTCCGTGCCGCCGGCCCGCTTCAAGACGTCGGAGAGTTGGGCGTAGGCGTCCTTGCCGAGCGCGTAGTCCGCCTGGACGAAGTACCACTTTCGGCCGAGCGCCAGCACGCGGCGGCCCAACGTTTTCGTTGCCATGCGCGCATTGGGTCCGTACCGATACGTCAACCGGCTCGCCTTCGCTCCGGTGATCGACGAGTCGAACGGCGCGAGGGTGAGGTTGAAAACGCCGCTTTCGAGCGCGATCGGACCGAGGGCCAGCGCGCTGCCGGACGACGTGCCGCCGAAGAGGACGTCGACGGATGCTTGCGCGATGAGCCGGCGCGCCTCGACCGTCGCGTTCGCCGGCTTCGACCCGTCGTCGCCGAAGGCGAACTCGTACTTCACGCGACCGCTGCGGTTGACGTCCTCGAGCGCGAGACCCGCGGCGAGCTTTTGGTATCCGGCGAGATCTGAAAAGACACCGCTGAACGAATCCAGGAACCCAATTTTCACCGTCGCCGCAGTACCGAGGGCGACCGCGTATCCGGGCGTCACGCCCAGGGCCGCGGCTGTGGCGGCGGATTGCGCGGAACGGATGAACGTCGATCTGTTCATGGTGGGCTATCCTCTCGCTGGTTCTTCGACGCTAGGGATCTGGTGCGAGAGGTGAATCTCGCTCTTCGTGCGCGACGACGCCATCAGCGCTGCGAGCACTTCGATCGTCGCCTCGCCCCAGCGCCCGTCGCGCAGCACGGGCTTTCCGTGGACGATCGCATCGTAGAGGTTCTCGAGCGCGGCGGCGCTGTAGTTCGTATCGTTGGCGACCGGGATCTCGTCGATCGCATCGTCGCGGTACACGGTAATGCCGTGCGGCGTCTGGCGAATGTCGCCGCGCTCGCAACTCACGACGGTGATCCCGAAGAGGACGTGCGGGTCGTTCGCGGCGTCCTCCGGGAGAGCCGCGTTGCCGAAACGCCACGACTCCTTCGCACCCTCCTCGGCGCCGCCATCGGTCATCGAGGCGAGGCGCTTGCGGGCATTGGCGTTCCACTCCGGCGTGCGCGGCATCTCGCCGACCCACGAGGTCAGCTCGGCCGTGTCGAAGTGCGCGTACCCGTTGTAGACGAGCGTTGCGGCGACCCCGTCCTCGAACTCCAAGAACGCGCTGTACGCTCCCTCGATCGGCCGGGCGGCGTCCCAGCTGCCGACCGTGCCGCGAACGCTGCGTACCATCCCGCCGCCGAGCAGCCTCACGATGTCGACCTGGTGCGCTCCTTGGTTGAAGACCACGTTACCGCCGTTGCCCGATGCGAACTCCCACGCCGCTCGCGGCCGGTACACCCAGTCATTGAAGTGCCAGGTCGAGATCATGCGCAACGCACCGAGTTCGCCCGACGCGACGAGCCGGCGCATCGCGCGCACCGCCGGTCCGTAGCTGTGGAGATGGCCGCAGGCGAGCAGGACGCCGCTTTCGGCGGCGGCGCGATTCATCGCCTCGCATTCCTCGATGCTCAGCGCCAGCGGCTTGTCGACTACGACGTGCTTTCCGCACGACGCGGCGAGGATCGCCTGACTCGCATGCTGCTGATTGGGCGTGGCGATGTAGACCAAATCGATCTCGGGATCGCGGCACAGCGCCTCGAAATCATCGTAGACCCGGCCGCCGAAGTCGCGGCGGAACGCGTCGAGCGCCGAGGGTCGCAGGTCCGCGGCCGCCGCGAACGCGATCCCGCTCTCGTGCCGAAGCGATGAGGCGATGTGGGTGAACGCGACGCCGAGGCCGCAGACGCCGACCTGCAGCGTCCGCGCGCCGATCGAACGGCTCACGACGGAATCGCGCGCGTCACCGTGCTGGCGCGACCGCGATCGCGTCGCGCCAATCCTGCGCCTGCGGGTAGACCGCTTGTCGCGCGCGGATCCGGTCGTACGGCAAGGTATGGTCCAGGCCGCTCGGCGTTTGGTCCGCCGCATACGCGCGTGCCGCCTCGATGAGGATGCGCCGGAAGCGCGTGATCGCAGCGTCGGCGGAGCCGAGATACTCTCGCGTGCGGTCTGCGATCGGCCCCATGCTCTCGATGATGGCGATGTCTTCATAGAGGATGTTGCGGAAGCCGGTCAAGTGGCCTTCTGCCATGCGCCGGCGGTCTTGCGTCCACAAGTTTGCCGGCGACGCGTTCTGGTGGAACGTCTCCCCGTTGTAGTCGAGCATCGACTGGAAACCGTGACCGACGCCGGTCTTGTCGATCGGATGCTCGAAGTTGTACATGATGTACCACTGGATCGTGTGCGTGTCGTCGACCGGCACTTGGCCCATCATGAGGCAGTCTTCATCCTCGGGCTGCGGGATGAACGTCCATGACGGCATCGCGAACTCGCTGACCCGAACGAACCGCTGCTCCTCGCCTACCCGGCGGATTGCCGCGGCCTGCAGGCCGTAGTCGGTGCGGTGGACCTCGTAGTGCGGCGCGAGATCCGCCATGAACAGCTTCTTGGTCAGCGCCGCTCCGCCGTCGTTGCGCAGGTACACGGTGTCGAGCGTGCTGCCATGCAGGTGGCCGACGTGCGAGGAATCGATCAAGCCTTCGACGCCCTGCACCCAGTTGCAGTCCACGGGGATCTTGAGGATCGTGACGTGCGACGGCGGGAGCGATTGAAATTCGAAGTCGGGAAACTGCGTCGGCTCACCCTCGCCGACGAACGCCCAAATGAGTCCGCCCACCTCGCGCGTCGAATGATGACGCACCTTCACCTTCGTCGCGAACCGTTCGCGCGATGCGCCCTCGGACGGCGCGTCGATGACGGTCCCCGCGACGTCGATCTTCCAGCCGTGGAAGAGGCAGGTGAGCGCGCAGTTCTCGTTGCGGGCGAGCAGTAGTGACGCGCGCCGGTGCGGACATCCCTCGTCGAGCAGTCCGACGCGACCGTCGTGTGCGCGGAACGCGGCGTAGTTCTCCCCGAAAAGGCGGACCCGGCGCGGTGCCCCGCCGGCTTCGAGCTCCTCCGATTTCAACACCGGGAACCAGTAGCGCGAGAGCAGCGCGCGCATCGGCGTTCCGGGGCCGACGCGCGTGATCAGGTCATTCTCTGCCGCTGTGAGCATACGTCACCTCGTGGAAGGGCGCGGGTTGCATCCACCAGGATGCGAATGCGAGACCGATCCCGGTCCCTGCAGGAGTCCGATAGATCGGAAGGTAGGTCGACCAGCCCGGGTGCCGGTCGCGCATCAGGCCGCCCAGGGCGATCCAATTGCGGATCTCCGACGTGCCTGCATTGAGCACGTGCGCCGGGATGGCACGCAGCGTGTGCGCCGTGCCGTTCTCGAGCGCGGCGAGGACTTGGCGATCGAGGACTTCGTCGGTCACGAAATGGCTCAGGCCGCCGGATGCGACGACCGCGACGCGGATGTCGCCGCCGGAACGTTCGATCGCCGAGCGCAGCGCCGCGCCGAAATCAAAGCAACGCGCCGCGGTCGGCTGATTCGGCGGATAGTACGTGTTGATCATGACCGGCACGATCGGTATGTTCCGGTCGCGCAGCAGCCGGGTGCGCACGAAGCCGTACGCATGGCCGAAGCCGGCTGTCGCCGGATCCGGCACGCCGGCGAGCGCGGCCACGTCGAACTGCAGCTCGACGAGCTGCTCGATGAGCTCGCGCGCGAGGCCGGCGTTCACCGGATACGAATGCTGCCGATCCATCGCGTAGCCGCGGGCGACGGTGTGCATCCACGCATAGTCGGGATCCAACGTGCGCGGATCGTGAGCGCGAGCGAACTCCCGGCTGATCGCGTTCTCGCCGTAGTAGATGGCAAACGCGGGCATGTTGGCCGACGAGAACAGCTCGTGTTCGTCGTCGCCGACCACGACGACGACGTCGGGTTCGGCCGCCTCGAGGTCGTCGGCAACTCGATCCAAGGCCCGTTGCGCCGCCGCCGCATCGGCGCCCCAGCGCTCCGGCGTCGCCTGCTCCGCGTAGCGGTCGCCGACCGCTTCCGCGAGCTCGGCATAGGTGCAGATCCGGCCGTTGCCGTCGACGAGCCGCTCGTTCGCGCGATCGTTCTTGGCACGCGCCTCCCAATCCGCGGCGTCCATCGAGAGCAGCGGCGTGTGAGACGTACCGCAGGCAAACACGATTTGTGCCATGGCTACGCCACTCCGGCCGCGACCGGCAGCGCGAGGCGGGTGAAGAGCGCGCGGGCGTTGCCTTCGAAGATGGCGTGGCGCTTTTGCGCGTCGAGACAGCTGAGACCGTCGATCACCGGACGGATGTCGTCGTAGTCACGTCCCGTCTTCGGGTCGGTCGCCGAGCCGCTGCCGGGCTTCTCCGTGCCGAACAGACAGCGGTCCCAGCCGATCTCCCTGAAGAGCATCTCCAGCGCGCTCGGCGTGTAGATGCACGTGTCGTACCACAACCGTCGCACCCGGGCGTCGAACGACTCCGCGTCGTCGGCTTTGCCCAGCTCTTTCAACCCGGAGAACTGCGCGCGCCAGCGTCCGATCTGAAATGGGACGGATCCGCCGGCGTGGGCGATCATGATCTTCAGCGCCGGGAAATCGCGGAAGACGGTCGATCGAGCGAGCGCCGTGACCGCGAGCGTCTCCTCGCTCGCGAAGTGCTCGTAATAATACTCGCGCCCGTTGTAGCAGCCGGCGCCGTGAACGAGCGCCGGCAGGTCGTACTGCACGAGCTTTTCGTAGAGCGGGTACCAGTATTCGTCATCGAGGCGCGGCGGAGAGCCGGTCCCCTCGCTCGGGTCCGGGTTGACGAGGACGCCGACGAAGCCGAGGGCGACGCATCGCTCCAGCTCCTCGAAGGCGATCGAGACCGGCTGCCCCGGCATCTGCGGCAGCGCCGCGACGCCGGCGAAGCGCGACGGAGCGAGACGCACCGTTCTCGCGATCACGTCGTTGTTGGCGGCGACCCACGCTTCGACGAACGTTCGCGGCCCGCGCGAGTGCAGCAGCGTGAACGGCCGCGGCGAGAGCAGCTGGACGTCGGTACCGACAGAGTCCATCACCGCGAGATTGCGGCGCGCGCATGCTTGGACGTCGTCGTCCGAAGCTTTGACCGGGATGCGCCCATGGCCGCCCTGGGCCGCGAGGGAAACCATCCCGTTCGCGTACAGGGAATCCGGCGTCACGAGGTGGGCGTGTGCATCGATGACGATGGCACGGTCCTCCGAAGTGGCTTCCTGAGGAAGATATATCCGTCTTGCCACGATACTGCGGTCGGACACTGGTGTCAATTGCTTTCGCGAAAATGATCGTATCGGCAGTCTCGTCCTCGGCGCCCGTCGAAACGCCGGCGTATGAGGCGCGAGAAGCGAAGCGCGAACGGCGAGCGGGATTCAGTCGATCGCTTGGCCGCGGCATGGGAGGCCGCGGTGCCGGCGTTCTCCACCAACTCGCTGCACGTGTTCGGACGGATCCAGCACTTGGCGCGCTTCTACGAGGACGCGCTCGCCCACGTTGCGCGCCGGCACGGTCTGATCCCGAGCGACGTATATGTTCTGCTCGCGCTCCGCCGCGCACCGCACCGGCTCAACCCGGCGGAGCTGATCCAAGAACTTTCCGTGACGTCGGGCGCGGTGACGAAGCGGATCGATCGACTGGCATCGCTGCGCCTGGTCGAACGGCATCCCGATGAGACGGACGGGAGAGGCGTGAAGATCGGCTTGACTGCGCGTGGGCGCAAAATCGTCGATGACGAGATCCTCTTCTCGGAAGAGTTTCCGTTCGACGCCGTCTACGCGCTCTCCAAAGATGATCGAGCGGGCCTTACCGCGCTGTTGCGCCGGCTGCTGTCGTCGATGGAGCGCGAGGCGGGCAGTTACGTCGGACCCAAGGGTGCCCTGCGCCTGCACGACGGATCTCACGTCGAGCGCGCGAAGTAAAACGTATCAGTCTTCCCGGGCCTGAAGAGTATGGTAGGCGAAGCGCCGGCGCGCTTCGTCGAGCCGGGCGCCGTCGCGAACGGCGGCACGGATGCGATCCTCGACTTCGGCGATCGACTCGGCCGTCGCGAGCACGGCCTCCTCCGCGTGATGAGGGATGCGTACGACGCCGTCCGCGTCGCCGCGCAACAGATCGCCGGGCTCGACCCGAACGCCCCCGATCGTGACGGAGACGTTCGTCGCCTCGAGTTGGACGCGATCTTTTCCCGTGCGCATCCAGTGTCCGGCGCTGAATACGGGATACCCGAGCTCCACGCAGAGCGAGATGTCGCGACAGATACCGTCGATGACCGTCGCCGCGATCGACCGCCGATGCGCCAGTTCGGTCAAGATGTCTCCCCACACCGTGCCGTCGGTGCGGCCTGCATTGTCCAGCACGAGGACCGTGCCGGGCGGGACGTCGTCGAGGTAGTCCCCGACGGTCCCGGGCGGGTTCGCGGCGACTGTGTAGCGCAGCGTATACGCGCGGCCGGCGAAACGGAACCGCGCGTCGATCGGCATGATCCCTCGGCACTGGCCGTCGATGCCGTGCCGATCGAGCGCGTCGCTGATCGTCGCCGTGTCGAGCCGGGCGGCGCGGGTGACGGCGGGATCGCCGACGTGCTCATCGGTGCTCATTCGGAGAGCATCGTTTCGTACCGTGCACCCATCACCGCGCTCACCTGCTGTCCGCTTCGCAACGCCCGCGCCATCGCGGCCTCGCGCGCCGCGATGCGCTCAGCCGTCGCGAGGACGCGTTCGATCGCGGCCGATGGGACGAAGACGATGCCGCTGTTGTCGGCGAGGGCATAGTCGCCCGCTTCCACGGTGACGTCGCCGATCCGCACGCTGACGTTGGTCGCGGCCTCCGCGACGCGACCTCGCGCGGTGAACGCGGTCAGCGCCCGCGCAAAGATCGGAAGGTCGTACAGGCGCGCTTCGTCGATGTCGCGCACCGGGCCGTCCGCGATCACGCCCTCGATGTTGCGGATCGTGGCTGCGAGCGAGAGAATCCCTCCCCACGAGCCGGCGTCGATCCCGGTGCGCTGCTCGATCACGATGATCGTTCCGGGGCCGGCCGCCTCCACTGCGGCCGAGCCGAGATGACGGGGCGGCCCCTGCGGCTTTGGCGCTTCCGCTGCCGCGACGAGCTTCACGGTCAAGCAGCGGCCCGTGATGCGTCCGCGGCCGGAGCGTTGCGGAATCCCGGATACCGTGCCCTGCATCCCGAGCGCATCGAGCGCGTCGGAGAGCGAGCACGCATCGAGCCGCGCGAGGCGCTCGACGAGCGCCCAGTCGACCTCGAAGGAGACGCGTTCCACCGTCACGGCCGGTCGCGCCCTTCCGTCACGGCGAACGCTTCCACTTGCAGCACGATGTTGCCGCCGAAGTGATCGTAGCGCGTCACGTGACGAGCGGGCCGGGACGCTGCGTCGGGAAACATGAAGAGCCATTCTTCGTTGATCGCCGCCCGCACGTCGAACGTGCGAACGGCGATCGCGAGCTTGACGACGTCGTCCGGACTCGCGCCCGCGGCCGCGAGAATGCGGCGCAGATTCGCGAACGCATGCGCGACCTGCAGCTGCGCGTCGTCGGGGACGACGCCGCTCGCGGGGTCGCCCCCAGCGATGCCTCCCGTCATGATGACGTTGCCGACCCGGCAGGCGGCCGGTATCGGGTTCGGCCCGTGGCTCAGGTGTTCGACGTCGATGCTGCGGCGCGCCATGGTTCAATCTCCTCTGTTTTGGAGGGTACCCGTCCGAACCGATGAACGTCAAAGCGTCCGGCGCAATTATTGATGCGCTGCACGCATTGGATGATGGACTGGCACGACCTCGAGCACTTCCGAGCCGCGGCGCGGAGCGAGCACTTGGGGCACGCGGCTGATGAGCTTGGCGTGTCTCAGTCGACTTTGACGCGGACCGTCGCGCGACTCGAGCAGCGCTACAAGGTGCGGCTCTTCGACCGAATCGGCCGGAGCGTACGTCTGAATCCGTACGGGCGCGTCCTCTTGGAGCGCGTGGAGCACGCCTTGTTGGAACTCGAGAACGCCGATCGCGAGCTTGCGCAGCTGGCAGGCCGGGCTGAAGCGACCGTGGCGCTGGGATTCCTCGCGACGTTCGGGATGACGGTCGTGCCACGCTTGATCCAGGAGTTTCGCGCGCAGCAGCCGGCAGCGGAGTTTCGCCTTTTCCAAGGCGCGGCGCCGGTGCTTCGCGAGCACGTCCGTTCCGGCGACATCGATCTGTGCCTCACCTCGCCCCGCTTTCTCGACACGGAGCTGAGTTGGGAGCCGCTGTGGGAAGAAGATCTCGTGGCGATCGTGCCGCCGGATCATCGCTTGCGCGATGCGGGCGAGATCGCATTGGCCGACCTCGCAAACGATCCGATGGTCGCCTTAAAGCCAGGATACGGGCTGCGGCATTACCTCGATCGATTCGCCGGCGAGGCCGGGTTCGCACCTCGCGTCGTCTTTGAGGGCGACGAAGTTGCGACGCTGGTCGGCTTGGTCGGCGCCGGCTTCGGCGTCAGCCTCGTCCCGAAGAGCGTCGAAACCGTGCCCAGCGTCGCCGTTGCGTTGCGGATTCGGATACCCCGATGCGCGCGAACGGTCGGCCTCGCGTGGCGAACGGAACGCTACGCCACACCGCTCGTTGCGGCATTCCGCGATCACACGATCGCCCGGCTCCGACGCGACCGCGCAGGAGGGCAGGGCTCCGCTCGGTTGGCGTGAGTCGGTGCGGACGAAGAGAAAGCCCCGGGGCCACGGGGCCTTTTCGTGTCTTTCGGCGGAGGGGATCTTAGGCGACCGTTGCGTTACGACCGGTCGTACGCGCCCCGCAGCGTCTCGATGTCGAGCTTCGCCATCTTGAGCATCGCCTGCATGACCGCGTCCGACTTCTCGTCGTCGTCATCCTTCAGCAGCTCGGGCAACACCGACGGCACGACTTCCCACGATACGCCGTACTTGTCTTGGAGCCGGCCGCACCGGCCGGGTTGGCCGCCTTCGGAAAGGCACTCCCAGAAGCGGTCGACCTCCGCTTGCGTTTTGCAGTCGATGAGGAACGAAACGGCCGGCGTGAACGTCTAGTGCGGACCGCCGTTCAGCGCCGTCCCCTCAGGCCCCGGCGAGTCCTCCGCGTATCGGCTGACGTTCAAGATCTTCGCGTTATCGAAAATTGAAACGTAGAAGTTCGCTGCCTCTTCGGCTTTGCCGTCGAACCACAAAAACGGCGTGATCTTTCCCATTACGGCACCACCACCATCCACTCGGTACCGAACTTGTCGATGACCATGCCGAACCGGCCGCCCCAGAACGCCGTGTCGATCGGCATCGCGACCTTGCCACCAGCCGCGAGCGCGTTGAAGATGCGCTCACCGCGCGTTCCGTCGTCGAATGAGAGTGAGAGCGAGATGTTGCCGGCGTCGGGATCGACGGGCTTGACGTCGCGGCCGTCGGACGCCATGAACTTGGCGTCGTCCGAGGTGAACGACGCGTGCATCACGCGGTTTCCCGAGTCGGGCGGCATGTCGCTTGCGACCGGAGTGTCTGCGACGCGCATCAGCTCGTAGCTCCCGCCGAAGACGCTCTTGTAAAACTCGAGCGCTTCTTCGCAACGCCCGTACAGGAAGATGTAGGGTACCAATTGTGTCGCCATGGTCGTTCCTCCGGTAATCACCCGCGAGCAGGTGTCGCGGTTTGGGTTTCATGGGTGGAATGAGCAGCCCGATCGGCCTGGGGCGTGGGCTTCTGTACGAACAGCGGAGCAAAGCTCGAGCGATACTGCCTCGCGACGATGGCCCACAGCGCAGCGACGATCGCCGCCACCGGCAGTCCCATCTGCGCCATCGTGAGGTGGAAGACGATGATGTTGGCGATGACCGCGGCGAGCACCGCCAGGGCCAGGGGCACGTACCGGTTCGCCAGCAGCAAGATTCCGGCGAGGAGCTCGACGCCATTGACGAACAGCACCCAGTACGACCGGAAGAAGACGTCTTGAAACTGACCAGCCAAACCCGGCGGCGCAGCCGGCGGGTGCGAGATCAGCAGAAACCCGCTGAGCCCGGCAGCGAAAAAGATCAGTCCGAGCAAGATCCGAGCGACGGTGGCCGTGGTTTTCATAGCGGTCGTTCCTTTGGGTCGAGCCGAGGGTGAGTCGATTCTAGCAAAGCGTACTTTCCAAATGCAAGTACTATGCGAAGAAGAAAGTTTATGGTATTCTGACAAGCGTGAAGACCCGCGTCTATGGCCAGTACTGCGGCTTCGCCCGCGCCCTCGAGGTGGTCGGCGAGCGCTGGGCCCTTCTCATCGTGCGGGATCTGCTCGTCGGTCCGAAGCGCTTCACCGATCTACTCCGCGGGCTTCCCGGGATCCCGAGCAACGTCTTGACCGCTCGCCTCAAGGAGCTGGAAAACGCCGGAGTCGCGCGGCGCCGGGTGCTGCCGCGACCAGCCCGCGCTGTGGTTTACGAGCTCACCGAGTATGGCTCGGAGCTCGAAGCGGTGGTCGTCGAGCTCGGCCGTTGGGGCGCGAAGAACCTCGGCGATCCGCGCGCCGACGAGACGATCACGGTCGATTCGCTGATCACGGCGTTGCGCTCGACGTTCCACCCTGAGGCGGCACGTGGGCTTCGCGCCGGCTACGAGTTGCGCCTGGGCGAGATCGTGCTGCACGCGCGCGTCGACGGCGGGCGCGTCGAGGTGGCCGAAGGTTCGCTGCCCGGCGCCGATCTCGCGATCGAAGCGGGCCCCGGGATCCGAGCCCTCATGGCCGGCGAGCTGAGCCCCGCCCGCGCGATCGAGAACGGGACCGTGCACGTGACCGGTGATCCCGAACTCCTGACACGATTCGCGGAGATCTTCCGCATCGAGCCGATGCCGCCGGCCCGTTCGAACTAGCGCGTCCTAGCGTCTGGTTGCGACGATCAGCGTGTAATAGCCAGCAGATCGAGAATTCCTACGACGGCCGCGAGGAATAGAAGAAACTGCGCGCCGCGCTTTCGGCTGGCGAACCATCCGTGCGTATGCGGATTACGGAAGCTAGCGGCTGACACGGCTGCGATTCCGGCGGCCGATGCTAAGACCGTCAGCGCCGCGATCTGCATCCATGCGTTCGGCGAGCGTAAGAGCAGAATGGCGTTGACCGCGAATGACAATGCCGTCCGCCGCCACGCGAGGGACGTGCGCTCTCGTGCCGCGCCGGGCGGCGCCGGCGCGGCATTCATCGGAGCGCTAAGGAAATCGCGGCAACGAGGGAACCGATGCCGAGAATCACGGTGAGCGCCAGCGGAATCCACGAGCTCGGCAACGGTCCATCTCGCCGCATCGCCTGCTGCACCGATCGCCACCGCAAGAAGCCGGCGAACAGTGTCCCGAGGCCGCCGAGGACGAGCAGGATGCCCACGATCTCGCGGCCGCGTTGGCTTCCGACCTTGGTCAGGAACTGCACCACCGCGAGCCCTGCGCCGTCGAGCGCGAGCGCGGTCCTGACGTACGCCAAAAACGTGCGTTCGTTCGCAAGCGTGAAGCGGTAGTCGGGTTCCGAATCTATCACGAAATCGGCTATGCCTCCTATTGACCTATATTGACTCATATTGTATCATCCGAAAAAAAATTCCTCTGGGGAGCGTACCATGGCGATCGATCGAGCAGCTTCGCAGCCGGTGTACGAGCAGATCGCCGGCAATCTGCGCCGGCAAATCATGGAGGGTCTGCTCGCACCGTTCGTTCGCCTCGAAACCGAGGCGCAGTTGATGCGGCGCTACGGCGTAAGCCGCGTAACCGCCACCAAAGCGATGCATCTGTTGCTCAAAGAGGGCCTCATCGTCCGTCGTCGCGCCAAAGGGACGTTCGTCGCTGGGCCGCAGGTGCGCCACGATTTGAGCAAGCTCGCCGGCTTCTACGAGACGTTGGTCGCCCAGGGCGTTCCGCTGGAGACGAAGCTGCGTGAGTTCCGCTTGGTGGATGCCGACGAACGGGTCCGCGCTGCGCTGCAGTGTGAAACCGCAATGCGCTTGGAACGCAGCTACAGTGTTTCCGGGACGCCGATCGCGCTCTCGCGCATTCACATCATTCCCGAGGCGCGCCAGGTTTCGCACGCACAGGCCGAGCGGCTGCCGTGCTACGGAATCTTGCGCGAGCTCCTCGGCCACACGATCGCTCGGGCCGACGTCGCGATCCGCGCTCAACGCGCTGACGCCGAAACGGCACGACTTCTCGGCCTCGCGGCCGGGGAAGCGCTGCTCGTGCTGGACCGGGTGTCGTACGACGAACACGACGTCCCGCTCGAAATCAGCCAGTTTTGCGTTCGCCCGGAAGCGTACGAATTCACGTTCAGCGCACGCGACGGCATTTCCGTCACGCAGACCCTTCGCTCGCGCGCATAGCGCCAAAACCCAAGGCGGTGACAGCTCTTGAACATCCGTGTTTGGTCGGTCGTTTTGGTCGGCGGCTTGGTCTTCATGTCGAACTATGTCGACAAGGCCGTCATCGGCGTGATCGGACCCCAACTTCTCAAGACGACGGACATCACGAAGATCCAGCTCGGCTTGATCTTCACGATCTTCGGACTTTCCTACACGTTCGCGCAGCCGCTGCTTGCCTCGCTCGCAGACCGTAGTGGTGCGCGAGGCGTGGTTGCCGGCCTGGTCGGCGTGTACGGTCTTTTCACTTTGGCCACCGGGTTTGTCACCAATTCGTTTGGGGCGTTGCTCGGCGCTCGGCTCGTCACCGGTGCAGGTGAATCGGCATCGATGCCGGCCGTTACCGGAGGTTTGCGGGCGTGGGTGCCGCGCGAAAAGCGGGCGTACGTCCAGGGCGTGCTGCACGCATTCACCCGCGTCGGCGCTGCGCTCACGGTGCCGATTACCGTCGTCGCACTCGCACGGTATGGTATTCACGGACCGTTCGTCCTTTTCGGGACCGCGACGCTCGCGGTTGCGGCGCTGTGGCTCGTCGTTTTTCGCGACACACCCAATGGTGCGCCACGCAAGCCGACGATGGTTCGCTCAGCGTGGAGTGCCGTGCTTCGTAGCCGTACGATGTGGGCGCTCTCGCTCGCCGACTTCTGTTACTTCTACACGCTGACGATCTACCTCACCTGGCTTCCGACATTCCTCATCGAGGAGCGTCACTTCACGCTGCTCAAGGTCGGCATCTTCGGCGCGCTGCCGTTCATCGGCGGGGGGCTCGGCGGCCTCCTCGGCGGTTGGATCAGCGACGTCCTCGGCAAACGCACCGGCGACATGCGCTTCTGGCGGAGGATCGTTCCATTCGTCGGAATGGTGGGCTCGGTCGCGTTGTCTCTGCCGGCGGCTTTCGCAACGGACCAAACGATGACCATCGTCCTCTTTACGGCTTCGTTCTTCATGCTGGACGCGACGGTGTCGGTGTTCTGGGCGATTGCTATGGACGTCGGGGGAGAAATCGCGTCGACGAGCGCCGGTTGGATGAATACCTGGGCGAACGTCGGCGGGATCGTCTCACCGCTCGTCTTCGGTGCGCTCGTGCAGCTGACGAAGAGCTGGACGATTCCCTTCATTGTCGCCAGCGTGCTGATGCTCGTCGGCGCAGGTCTCGTGTGGCTTATCGATCCCGATGAACGTTTGGTCGCGGATCCCGAAAGCCCGCTCGAGCGAGTCCCACCCCACGTTCGCCCCGCGGAGATATCGTAAGCATGCTATTAAACGACGAAGAGAAGGCCATCGCCGAGGGCGCGCAAGGTGAAGCGGCGCGCATGTGCATCGAACAGCAAATCGAGGTCGGTGACTTCTTCGGCGCCGAGCGGTTCGTGCCGGTCAGCAACGTGCACATGATGGGCGACTACGAGGTGATGGGCAACGCAGGTCAGTCGTTCTTGCAGCGCCTGCTCGATGCCGGTGGCAAAGTCCGCGTCGGGACGTCCCGCAACGCGCAGTGCGTCGAGTACGAATACTCCCAGCGTCTGCGCCAATCGGTCGAACTCGTGTCGCACGAAAAGGACGTTCGCAAGCTGTTGGGAGCGCTGGGAATTTGGACCGTCGATACGTGCATCGGGTATCAGACGCTCTACGTCCCCCGTTTCGGCGAACACATCGCGTGGGGCGACACCGGAACGGTCGCATACGCGAACTCGGTGCTTGGAGCCCGCACCAATTACGAATCGGGTCCGGCTGCCATCGCCTCGGCGATCACCGGCCGTACGCCGGCATACGGATTTCATCTCGATGAGGTGCGCCGGCCGACCGCGCGCATCGTCCTCGAGGCCCCGCTCGATGACGTGGCGGACTGGGGGGCGCTCGGCGGCATCATCGGCGACCGCGTTCGTGATTACTGGTCGGTCCCCGCGATCGTTCTCGCTCCCGGTGTTCGCGGGCCGTCTCCCGACGAACTCAAGCATCTTGGCGCCGCACTCGCAAGTCACGGTTCGCTGGCGATGTTCCACCTCGTCGGTGTCACGCCGGAAGCGCGCTCCGAACGGGAGCTTGGCACGAAGCCGCTGCGTGACGAGTTCAGTGTCACGCGGGCGGATCTCGAATCGTTCTACGAGCGAACCACTCCGGCAGATCCCGCCGTGCGCCTGGTGGTGTTTAGTGCGCCGCAGCTCTCACTGAGCGAGATCGAGACGATCGCTGATGCATTCGCCGGCCGTCGCATCGCGGAGGACATGACCGTGCTCATCACCACCAACGCCATGGTCAAGGCGGCTGCTGCCTCGACCGGGATCGAAGGCCGAATCGCAGCCACCGGAGCGATGTTGCTGCAAGGAACGTGCTGGTACATCATGGATCCTGCGGAGATGCAGCGACAATTCGGCTGGACGCGCGTCGTCACGAACTCCGCCAAGCTGGCAAATATCATCAAGGCTCATGGCTACGAGCCGATCTTGCGGCCGACGCAAGTGTGCGTCGACGCTGCCGTCACCGGAGCCGTGAGATGAGCGAACGAATCTTCACGTGCGAGCGCGCGCTCGGGCCTGCAACAGAAGCGACGGTTCTGGTGTCGATGCGTACGTTCAGCCCACGATACGATCTCGACCGCGAAAACGGCATATTCTCGCGGTCCGACCATCCGCTGCAGGGCCAACGTATCGCCGGTACGATTTTGGTCTCGCCCGGAGTGCAAGGTGGGATCGCGGGCGGTTGGGCATTCATGATGATGCGCGGCCGCGGCGTCGGCTTCGCCGGCCTCGTGTTCGGGAAAGTCAATCCCGTGATGGTGCAGGGCGCGGCGGCAGCGGGGATTCCCATCTTGGCCGGCGTCGACCCGGCGATCTTCGAGGTGCTGCGCAACGGCGATCACGTCCGGCTGGAACCCGCAGCGCGACGCGTCGTGGTGCTTCCGGGGCCCTCTTACGGATAGCAGTATGAATCGGAGGACGCATCTCCGCCTTGGAGCCGGACTTGGTGAGCGCGATGGCCGTCGAATTCCACGAAGAACGTCGGATCGAATGCAATTCCGCCGTTCGGATCGACGTCGAGTTTTACCATCCAGCTCGAAAGACCCCGATGGTAGAACTGGTCATCCCATGCGCGATAGAGCGAGTTCGTGAAGTACACGCGATGCCCGTCCCGACTCACTTCGACCATTTGCGGTCCACCGGTGCGTGGAGTCGACGGCTGTTTGGGATGCGGCGTGCTTTTCGCGATACCGCCAATTCGTACCGACCCCACGAGCCGCGGACTGAAGGGATCGCTGACGTCGTATTGACGCATCTCGCCGGTTCCCCAAGCGGACACATACAAGAACCGGTCGTCGAGCGAGAGGTCGATATCCGTCACCAACGGCGGCACTGCCGAAAACGACTTCAGCATCTCGGGCAACTGCTCCGGTTCGGCCGGTTCCGCGGGGATCTCGATGACCTTGCGCACCTTCCACGTGCCGCCCTCGCGGTGCCAAACCCAAACGGAGCTCGAGAGATCCTTCAGCGAGATGACGACACCGACGAACCCATAGGCTTTCGTCGGGTCATGGGACGGGCGCAGTTCGAGCACCATCTGCTGCTCGGCACCGAGATCGACGCTCTGAAGATGTTTGCGCCGTCGTAGGTCCCAAAAATGCAGCTGGTGCCCGTACTTACCTTGTAAGAGCAGGTTGGGATCGAGCCCCGCCTCGATCATGTTCGGCGTCCCCCACTCGCTCGACACCATCACGTCGTACCCCAGATGCCACCAGAAGTCGTACGCGAAGAATTGCGGACCACGATCGACTTCCCAACGCCCCAAGACGTCGAACGTATAGTGGTCCATGACGAAGATGCCGCCCGGCCCGTCGCCGTTCGCCGACCCGAGCGCGCTCATGTAGATGTCATCCGGGCCGCAGTGGGTGGTGTGCGGCCGCGTGTACCCGGTGCGGTTCACGAGGTCCTGGGGTTCGATCACGCGGACGATCCGAGGCTGTGCCGGATCGGGCTTGGTGTCGATGATGTGAATGCGCGATGAGCGAAGACCCGGGACGATCAAGTAGCGGCGCTCGATGTGCGGGTGCGGTGCATACGGGCAGAGCGCCGCGCTGCACGCGTTCCAGCCAAAATGGTGCAATTCGTCGCCTGCGTTCGGCATGTCGAGGCGTCCGGTCACCGAGCCATACGTGCCCGAAGCGGTATCGACATCTACGACGGCGAGCGCGTCTCGGCCGTCGGCCTTCGGATTGAGGAGCGCCACGTAAGCCAATCGCTCCGGCGGCGCCTGCATCGCGAGCTTCGCGGAAGGATAAAACGTCGGGTCGGGCATCATCAACATGTGCAACCCTACTTTCTGCCGCCTCGTGGTTCACGTCGCCAGCGCGATCAATCCGGCGGCGATCAGGACGACCGCCCAAACCAGGTCTATATTGAACCACGCCGTGCGGAGAAGCTTCAACCCGAACCGACGGTAAACGAGAAATGCGACGACCGTTGTGACGAGCAGATAACCGAGCGAATGCACGCAGACGATCAACACCCCCATCTCGACACCGGCTGAAACGCCATGGGCCGCCAGCGGCATCGGCATCGACGCGTCCATCGCCATCGGCGACGCCGGCAGGACGAACGGAAGCAGCATCAATCCCGCGCCATGGGCGCTCGCCATGAGAAAGCCCCACAGGACGAGCCCGCCGAATCCCACGCGCATACCAAGCCAGCGTGGGTGCCGTGCGCGCACCAGTCGATAGACGCCGAAGCCCACCAACAGCAATGCTGCTATGACGCGAACCGCAGGTTGGGGGAATGTCCCTGCTGCGGTGAGCGCGACCGACACGACGACGGCCACGGACGCAATGTGGCCGATCGCGATGGGAACGATCGCGGCCGCCACCGCGCGTGTGCTTCGCTCCTGCAAACCGAGGGCGACGGCAAAAAGCCAGCCCATTGCCGGATTGATGCCGTGATAGCACCCGAGCAAGAAAAGGACGACCCACATGCGGCCAACCCCCGCTTCGTTACGAGGCGGGGTGGTGTTCGCGATGGATTTGTCACCCGCTCTTTTCTGACGATTCGTCCGACTTGCTCGCGGGCGGCGATGACTGCGTGGACGTCGCGAGGAGTCATCGTTCTGGCCGCGGCGCGACGTGCCGGGTTCGCTGCACGAGTACGACACGTGCCACGGGATCGCGTCCGTGAACACCCGCAAATGATGCAGACGGCCGGCGTTGAATTGCCCTCCTGCCAGCCGGCGTGGGGGCGCTCAGCAGAAGCGGAGGCGAAGATGATTTCGCGAGGGTTTTTCGGACGCCGGCGACCGGCAGAGGTGGAAAACCGCCTCCCACCGGGCCAGTATCTCGTCACGGATTTCCCCGTTCTTTCGGCGGGACCGACGCCGCACACGCCGCTCGATCGGTGGTCGTTCACGTTGGAGGGTCTCGTAGGGTCGCCGGTGAGCTGGTCCTGGGACTCGTTTCTCAAACTGCCCAGTCAGGCATTCACCGTCGACATCAGCTGCGTCACGAAGTGGACCAAGCTCGGCACCAAATGGCTCGGGGTCTCTGTCGACACACTGCTCCAAAGCGTCCACGTCGACGGAACCGCTCGCTACGTCATGGCCTTCAGCGACGGTGGGTACACCACGAACGTTCCGCTCGCTGAGATGGTGAACGGGCAGGCCTTTATCGCCTACCAGTTCGACGATAAACCGCTTGCGGCCGTGCATGGCGGGCCGGCTCGGCTCGTGGTACCACATCTCTATTTCTGGAAGAGCGCCAAGTGGGTGCGCGGCCTCCGATTCATCGACCACGACGAGCCAGGCTTCTGGGAGTCGCTCGGCTATAACATGCACGGCGATCCCTGGAAAGAAGAGCGATACAGCGGAGATTGACCGTGCAGCCCGCTCTGGAATGGCAGGTCGGTGAAGTGACCCGAGTCAGAACCGAGACGCCGCGAACAAAAACGTTGACGCTGGCGCTTCCCAAATGGATGGCGCACCGGCCGGGTCAGCATTACGACGTGAGCCTAACGGCACCTGACGGCTACCGGACTGAGCGCAGCTACTCCGCTGCCTCCGAGCCCGAGCGCGCCGGCGAGGTCGATTTGACCGTTGAACGGATCGACGACGGTGAGGTCTCGCCATATTTGGATGACGTCCTCATGCCCGGCGATCAACTCGAGGTACGCGGGCCCATCGGCGGATACTTCGTTTGGGACGTGTCGCTCGGCGGCCCGTTGCTGCTCATCGGCGGCGGCTCCGGAGTGGTGCCGCTCATGGCGATGCTGCGACACCGCGCAGCGCAGAAAGCGCCGATTCCAGCTCGGCTTCTGTATAGCAGTCGAAGCGCGCAGGAGGTTATCTACAGAACCGAATTCGAGCGGCTCGCGGATGGCGACGGTGAGTTGGAGGTGGTCTTCACATTCACTCGGCACGCTCCGCCGGGCTGGACCGGGTATCAGCGTCGAATCGACCCGGCGATGCTCGATGAGGTCATGCAATCGCTTGGAAATGGTGTTCGCTCGTATGTGTGCGGGCCCACGCTCTTGGTCGAGGCCGTGTCGAACGCGCTCGTTGCGATGGGGCTGCCGGCCGGACGCGTTCGTACGGAGCGATTCGGCCCGACTGGAACGTGAGGAGACGTAAACGTGGACGACGAGGTGGCCGACATGAATATGGCCCTGATGGTGGACGGGAACGCGGTCGCCGGGGAGCTGCAGCAGATCTTCGGCCGGGACATGACGACTGCCGTTGCACGATGTGCCGGCTGTGCAAGCGATGCAGAGATGGGTGCGTTACTCGCTTTTACGCGCGGGCCGGGCGTGGTGCTGCGCTGCCCAACGTGCAGGGCGGCAATTGCGCGGATCGTGGAGACCACCACCGCCATCTATCTGGACGCCCGCGGCGCCGCATACGTCCGGATGGGATCGCGACCTTAGGGAACCGGTGCTCTACTGAGCGCCGACACGATCGCGTTGGAATTGCCGCCAGCGCACCAGTGTTGCGCCCTGCCATCCGTGGAACGCGCGCTTAAACGAGTTCAATGGTAGCTCGTCTCCTGTTCTGTAGGCGTCGTTGAAGGGTGCGAGGGCTCATACGCATCGCCGCGGCAACCTTTTCGACGCTGGGGCGCTCGCCGCTCATGCTGCGTCGAAGAACGCTCTTCACATCGTCTGCGAGGGTAGACGAGCCGAGGTGCTCGTGCAAAGCCGCCTCGAGCTCGGGCAGCAGAACCTCGTACAAGTCGGCGCTCCGCGTGAGGAGGCGTCGAACGCGACCTCACACGCGAAGTGACGCGTTTCCGCGAAATCGACCGAGCCTTCGAAGTCCGTCGACCGGCTGAGCGTCTCCCACCGAGCGTCTTCCTCGGCGCGCTGCTGGGCGTACAGGTGGGCGAGGAAAACGGCGTCGGAACCCAGGAGTAGGCGGACGGGCGGCTGCTTTTCCATGCTCAGTCGGTGAATCGTTCGTCTCGAACTGCGTGCGGAAGTCGTTCTCGGCCACGTCCTCGATCGAGTTGATGTTCGCATAGCCGGCGTTGTTCACGGTCGGCCGAGTCCGCGCGAGCTTCCGGTGATGAGCCAAAGCTTCGACATGGGTCAACTGTGCGCGTCCGTGGGCGAATTGAGCTAATCAGATCGCGCCAAGAAATCGTCAGATCGCGCCACCTGCGGAACGACGGCCGTGGGCGCGTGATCCCGTGCCGTCAACGGCAGCGGCCTCGGCCATGCCTGCTTGGCTTGCGCAGTCCGTGGGTATCTGGCACCCATATTCGTAGGACGATAGGAGGCCCGTCGATGCTCCGTGCAGAGCGGTTCGATCTGTTCCTGTTGCTCGCGGTCTGTCTCGCCGCGGCCGGCTGCGGTGGCGGCGCGGCGACCAGGAGCGCGCCGCCGGTTCCGCTCGCCGCCGACAGCGGCGTTCGCAGCACCGATGCGGTCGCAACGAGCGCGATCCGGCGGCTTCGGAGCTACGACATCGACCCCGCGAAAGTGTTCGTCGCGGGAATCTCCTCGGGAGGCTTCTTCGGCGTGCAGATGTACGTGGCGCACTCCAGGACGTTCAAGGGCGCCGCGATCTACGCCGGCGGCGTCTACTACTGCGCGCTCGGCAACGTCGCGACGGCGCTGGCGGACTGCGGCGGCGAAGGCCTCTATCAGAGCACGCTGGTGGAGTCCGAGAGCTACCTCGACCTGCAATCGGCGGCCGGTACGATCGACAACGACGAGAACCTGCGGGGACAGCCGGTCTATCTGTGGTCGGGGACGCAAGACACGGTCGTCAAGCAAGCGGAGATGAACGATCTCGAGACCGAGTACCAGCACTACGGTGCGAACGTCGTCAAGTATGACAACGCGTTTCCGGCCGAACACGGCTGGGAGTCGCCCGACGGCGAGCTGCCGTGCGGGACGGTCGGCAGCCCCTACATGATCTCGTGCGGTTCCGGCTCGAACGCCTACGACTCCGAGCGGACGTGGCTGACGGCGTTCTTCGGGCGCCTCGAACCACGCAACGACCACCGGCTCAAAGGTCAGCTCGTAAACTTCGATCAGACCGAGTTCGGCGCCGCAGCGAGCAACTCGATGGACACGAACGGCTACTACTTCGTCCCGCAACGCTGCTCCGAGCGGCACCCCTGCGGCCTCGTCGTCGCCTTCCACGGCTGCCTGCAGACGCAGGCCGACATCGGAACGAAGTTCATCACCGAGTCAGGGATCGACGAATGGGCCGACACGAACGACATCATCGTCCTCTATCCGTATGCGGTGAAGTCGTCGACCGTGCCGTTCAATCCGCAGGGCTGCTGGGATTGGTGGGGTTACGACGACCCGAACTACGCGCTCAAGAGCGGGACCCAAACGACGATCGTCTACAAGATGGTCCAGCGCCTCATCGAGCGGTAGCCGCCGGCGGTGCTTACATCGGTTCCCGAGCCGCTGAGCCAGGCCGGCACGGTCATGGGAACGCCGGCATCGGTCATCAGGTCACCGCGCGCGTTTGACTTGGTCGGGTGTCACGATCGGCGCGTTGTTTCCCCACGACGTTCGTTCGTGATCGATGATCGCCGCGATCTCGTTGTCCGACAACTGCGAGAATGACGGCATCTGGCTCGAGTACGATGTGCCGCCGATCGCCTTGCCGTGCAAGCCCTTGAGCATGATGGTGATGTGGTCGGCGGGGTTCGCGGCGGTGACCACGGGATCGTGAGCGAGCGGCGGGAACGCGCCAGGGGCGCCTGCGCCGGCGGCGCCGTGACACGCCGCGCAGTTTTGCGTGTAGAGCTGCGACCCGGCCGCAGAGGAATCGGTCGACGGCGCGTGCGCCGCGGCAACGGGGTGAGCTTCGTTGTACGTGATGGGAGGCGCGGTGACGACGGTATGCGGCGCCGCGAGCGGGACCCGCGGCCCCATGTGCGCTGCTAGGTACGCGACGACCGCGGCTTCGTTCGCTTTGGGGAGCGGTGCGCCGAAGCGGCGCATCTTGTCGACCTCGGCCTTCCAGGTCGCCGCCGAGAGGCGCTGTTGCGTTACGAGTCCGAACGAGTGACACGCTTGACACGAGCTCTGGAGCACAGCCAGCTCGGGGCCGGCGGGCAGCGTCGCGCCACCGACGGCGAGCGACGTCGCCCGCACCGCTGGAGTCGGTGCTGCGGCAGTCGCCGTTGAACGCTTGGCTCCGCAATCCACGAGGGTCCCAATCGCGAGCGCGAGCAGCGTGACCGCGAAAGCGTTACGAACGGGTCACCTCCACGTCGACGCGCTGGATCGCGTTCCACAAGTAGCCACCGGGATTCCACGGCGACACCTTCGGCTGCACGGCACCGCGATCATCATGGGCGCGCGCGAGAACGCTCACCGTGCCGGCTGCGGGCGTCCAACGGTGCGTGAACGTACGCCATGAGTAGCGACCCGGGCTCGTTCCCAGCTCGGCGTCGCGCCATGTCCGACCGGCGTCGACCGAGACCTCGACGCGCGTAACCTGCGCACCGTCGCCGGACCAAGCGACGCCGCGGACGGTGCTCGGCGTGCCGGCGCGCAGCCGCGTGGTCGCGACCGGCGCCGTTATGAGCGACTTCACGTTCAGCGCCGTCACCGGGTGCTCGTCTTGCGGCGCGACGCCCTTGCCCGGTGGACCGAGACGGTTCGGATAGCGGTACCCGACGGCGGTCCAGAAATCCGTCGTCAACGTTTGCGCGATCGTCATGTGCGCGATCCACTTCACGCAGTGGTCTCCCGCCCAGCCGGGGACGAGGAGACGCGCCGGATAGCCGTGCTCGTACGGAAGCGGGTCGCCGTTCATCTCGTAGGCGAGGATCGTGTCCGGATCGAGCAGCTTCTCGACTTCGATCCCGCGCACGAACTTCGGCGTCGTCGGGAACAGCGGGTTGTCGAGCCCGCTGTTCGTCGCAAAGCGCGCGCCGGGTCGCACACCGGCGCGGGCGAGAACGTCGCGCACGCGCACGCCGCCCCAGCGCGCGTTTCCGACGCCGCCGTACGTCCACTGCGCGCCCGCCGGGTGCGAGACCGTCGCGAAGGCCTCGCCGAAGAAGTAACGCCCGTTCCCCGAACACTGCAAAACGGCGGGGATCTCGACCTTTTCCATCTTGCGCAGGTCATCGAGACCGAGGCTTAGCGGATGTGCGACAAGGCCGTCGACGACGAGGCGCCATGAGCGTACGTCGATCGATGCGGGAGGGCCCATGTGACTGCGAATGAAGAACGTGCGAGTCGCGGTGTACCCGGTTGGCGCGAGCTCCTCGAGCGGCGTTTCATAGTCGTACGGACGCGAATTGACGACGATCATCGTATTCGCGGCGGCCGCGAGCGCGCGAGACGGCAGAGCACCGGCAGCGGCCGTTCCGCCGAGCGCGGTTAGAAACTGCAAGCGAGTTCGCATCGCCCTCTCCGACGTCACCCTGGCCAGGTAGCCCGAGGCTACGTCAGGATGCCCACGAAGTCAAGGCGGCGTTGCGCGTCGCCGAACGAGCCGCCGGGCGTTTGTCTGCCGACCTATCTATGAGTGCGATAGCGGCATGTCGGCGATCGTTCGCGCTCCCATAAGGACAACTTCACGCGCACCGAGAAAAATCTGTTGGACACGCGGCTCGGGACGTAAAGTCGACCCATGAAACGACTCATGGGTTCCGCCCTGATGGTAGCGGCGCTCGTCCTCCCCGTTGCTGCCCGCGCCGACACGGCAAGCGATGCGACGCGGATCGGCGCGGAGACGCTCAGGGGCGTGATCAACTCGATTGAGGGCAAACACCGGTTGACCTTGCGCGACAACCGTGGCTCGGTCGACAGCGTGACGTTGCACAGGAGCGCGATCATCAATCCGACCGGATTGCAGCTCAAGCCGGGAACGCGCGTGACGATCGCCGGACAGGCGGACGGTGGCACATACGATGCCAACACGATCGATGCGCCTCTCGAGCCCGCGAATCGGTCGACCCGGACCCTCGACCCAGGGCTTCCTGCGGAAGCGCCAGTACCGGTAGAGATTTCGTCAGGGACGTTCCAGACCAACGGGCCGAATGCCGAGGGCGGCGGCTGAACAGGGCTCGAAGGAGCCGACGGAATCACGGCGATCGATACGTTGACCAATAAGGTCATCGCCACGAGCCCCATCGGTCAGGCCGCGCAAGCGGTAGCGTATGTACCGGGCGCGGTGCCGAGCGGAACAGGCACCGAAGGACTACAGCCGCTCGGCATCGCCGGTGAGGCGACGCACTTCACTCTCGCGTCACGTGCGAGCGGCGCTGCCGCAAATGGAAATTCTTCGACCCGCTTGTCGCTCTTCGATCAGGGGATCGTGCGGATTCTTGAAGCCGCAGTGACGGGCCTCCGGCCGAATCGGCAGTATGTTCTTGCCCTTTCGCGTCAGCCCGACGGCGGCGGAACGATGGAACCACTCTCAGCGTTCACGACGAATGCGGCCGGGTCCCAAGTCGTCAACGCGACCGGTCCCATTCGACAAGTCGTTCGCGGCGAAGTCGAATACCCGCGCCGCTCCTTCGTGATCGCCCCCGCTACGGTGAGCCACTTCGGTATCCCGGTCCAGGTTCAAGCGCCATGAGCCGGCGAGGATTCAGCCGCTGAGATCGTCTCGACGAAGCGCGCGGCCAATGGTGAGAGCGTGCGCTCGCGCAAGCGCAGGACGTGAAACGCGCGCCGTAGATCGACGTCCGCGATTCGCACTGCGCGCACTCGCCCGGCTGCCACCGCTCGTTCGACCACCAGGCGTGAGAGGATCGCGACGCCAAGTCCCGATTCGACCGCGCGCGTGACGCCCTCGCCGCTTGGAACCGTCAGCACGACGTTGGGCTCGATGCCGGCGGCGCGCAGCGCTACCTCAGCGATGCTGCGCGTTCCCGATCCTTCCTCGCGCGAGACGAACTCGCTCCCGGCCAGATCGCGCGCGGCGATCGTTTCGATGTCCGAGAGGGCGTGCCCGCGCGACGGAACGATCAAGACGAGCTCGTCGTCGGCGTACGGGGTGACCTCGAGTGCGCGATCATCGACGTGGCCTTCAACGAGAGCGAGGGCGAGCCGGCGATCCTTGATTGCCGCGACCAGCGCGGCCGTGTTGGCGACGGTGAGACGAATCGAAACGCCGGGATGCGCAGCTCGAAAGGCGGCCAGCGCAGGCAGCATCGCATAGTTCCCGATCGTCAGCGTCGCGCCGAGGTCAAGCGTTCCGGAACGTGCGTCGGCGTACTCGCGCATCTCTCGTTCCAGGGTGGCAAACCCCGACAGGAGCTCACCCGCGCGCTGGGCTAAAAACGTTCCCGCGTCGGTCAGGACCGGCCGGCGGCCGACCATATCGAACAGCGGCGTTCCGAAATGCTCGGCAAGTGCTTTGACCTGCTGCGTGACGGCCGGCTGTGTCAGATACAACTCCTCCGCGGTCCGGGTGAAGTTGCCGATCTCGGCGAGCCGCGAGAACGTCTCGAGCTGGGTGATCGTTAGCGGCATCGTTCGTCCTCCATAAGCGCGACTTCGCCCGCACCGAGAAAAATCTGTTTGGACGCGGGGCCTCCTGGGCCGTACGCTTGACGCATGATCACGGTGCTGCAGCTGGCGCGCTCGAACGTCGCCCCGATTTGGTTCACGAGCGTGATGGGGACCGGTATTTTGGCCGTGACGATCGCCGGCTCACCGATCGCGCTTCCCGAGCAGGCGGCGCTCGCGACGACGCTGTGGCTCTTGGCGTCGAGCGCGCTCGCGGCTCTGGTCGCCCTGCTCGTCGCGAGCCTGGTCGACGATCCATCGCGGCTGTTCGGCACCTATTTGGATCCCTCGGCAATGCAGGCGTGGGGTGCGCCGCCGATGGCCTGCTTCACCGTTGCGGTCGGCGCGCTGACAATCGGCCGCCACATCATCGCTCCCGCGCTGGCCGTGCATCTGGCGCAAGGTCTCTTCATCCTCGCTGTGATTGGCGCCGTCGGCCTTGCATTTCTGATCCCGTTCCTCATGTTCACCCGTCATCAACTCGCATCTGAAGCGACTTCGGCGACGTGGCTCTTGCCGATCGTTCCGCTGATCGTGGCGTCGGTTCCGAGCGCCCTGCTGATTCCGAGCTGGCCTTCCGCGCTGCAGTCGGCGATGCTCGCGCTCGGCTATGCAATGTGGGGCTGCGGGATCACGCTGGCTGCGATCGTGATCGTGCTGCACTACGCGCGGTTAGTCGAGTATCGCGTCCCGGACGGCGCGCTCGTCACGTCGGTGTGGCTCGTCGTCGGTCCGCTCGGGCAGTCGATCGCGGGGCTCAATGCCCTCGATGGCGTCGCGCCGGCCGTGTGGCCGGCGCCCGCGCCGATGCTGGCCGGCATCGGTCTGGCCTACGGCGTCGCGATCTGGGGCTTCGCAGCGTACTGGCTCGTCATGGCACTCGCGCTAACGCTGCGGACCGCGCGAAGCGGTCTCCCCTTTGCGCTCGGCTGGTGGGCGTTCACCTTCCCGGTCGGCGTTCTCACCGCCGGTACCTACAGCCTCGCCACGCTGACGGGGAGCGCGTTCTTCCGGGCGGCGGGTATCGTCCTCTTGAGCCTGCTGACGCTGGCCTGGGTGGTGGTCGCTATCGCAACCGCGCGGTCCGCGTTCGCGGTTGCTGCGCGCGCCGGCGCCTATCGCGACGACGGCTCGATCGTAGTGTACCGGCCATGACGGAGGCATCGCACGACTCAATTCCCGCGTCCGTCACCCGACCGTTTTCCGAAGGCGTACGCGGAAGCGCTCGCGACCCTTCTCCGGTTCGAGCTCGGTCGTGCCGGACCAATGAGGCCAGCTCCCAGAGCGCGATTTTGCGATCTATGTTGTCCTCTGCGCTGAGCGTCAGCCATTTTGCGCACGCCTTTAAGGCGGAATACCGAGTGTCGCCGTATCACTACATCATCGCCCGGCGGATCGAGCGGGACAAGGCGCTGTTGCGAACGACCGACGACACCATCGCGAGCATCGTACAATGCGCAAGGCTTTCCGAGCCAATCGAAATTCAGTGAGAGCTTTGGGAAGATCGCCGGCGTTACGCCATCGGCGTACCGCCGCGCCAGCTCGCTTACGAAGACCAGACTCTCGACCCGACCGGGTCGTCGTCCCCCGTCGAGCTGCGGCTTTGATGGGGTAGATGGCAATACCTGAGGACGTCCCGCAGAAGGAGCAGACGTACGACAATGCCGATCGCACAGCAGCTCGTCGAGCGCGCGCTGCAGATTCCCGAACTGGACCCGGCCGCCGACCTCATTGCGGGCTTCGCCAGCCGGGCATACGACGCGGCCGGTCCCGCAAGGCGTCCGCTGAAGGACGCACTGAACGGTACCTGGCTCGGACACGCTCTCCATCCGGCCCTCACCGACGTCCCGATCGGCGCCTGGACTGCGGCACTTGCGATGGATCTGATGGGCGAACGTCGCGGCGCGAAAGTCGCCGTCGGTATCGGGCTGCTCGGCGCGGTAGCGGCCGCGGTGACGGGATTGACGGATTGGACCGACACCTACGGTAAGCCCCGGCGGCTCGGCGTCGTGCATGCAGCGCTGAACGTGACCGCGACCCTCCTCTACGGGGCGTCGTGGTTCGCGCGCGGGAAAGCCGGCGGAGGGGGATTTGTCTTATCTACCGTCGGCTACGGTATCGTGTCGCTCTCCGCGCTCTACGGTGGGACCATGTCCCTGGATCTTCAAATTGGCGTGAACCACGCGCATGCGACCGAGCCGCCCGTCGAGGAGATCGACGTCGCTGCCCTGGCCGACGTTCCCGACGGCGGCATGAAACGTGTCGACGCCGGCGGTTATCCTGTCCTGCTGGTGCGCCGCGGCGAACAGATCGACGCGATCGGCGCGATCTGTGCGCACCAGGGCGGTCCACTGGAACAGGGAACGCTCGAGGACGGCGTGGTGACCTGCCCATGGCACCGGTCGAAGTTCCGCGTTCGGGATGGAAGCATCGTGACCGGCCCGACGACGTATCCGGAACCAGCGTTTTCCGTTCGCGTGATCGAAGGCCGCGTGCGCATCGCGGCGAGCAACGGGAGCTAACCTGGTATGGTGCCGCCGTCGATGACGTATTCGCTGCCCGTGATCGATGCCGCGCGGTCGGACGCAAGGAACGCTACGAGTTCTGCGACCTCCTCTGGGAAGGCCGGACGGCCGACAGGAATGCCCCCGAGTGAGTCCATCAGTCCCTGCCGTGCCGTTTCGCGATCGCTGCCGGTTTGCGCGCCAAGCCGATCGATCAAGCCCGTCGCTCCCGCCGTTTCGATGAGGCCCGGCGCGACACTGACGACGCGGACACCCTTCGGGCCGACCTCGTTCGAGAGTCCCTTGCTGTACGTCGTCAGCGCCGCCTTGGCCGCTGCATAGGCCAACGTCGCCTCATACAGCGGCATGCGGCGCTGAATCGAAGAGATATGGATGATGACGCCGGACCTTCGCTCGATCATGCCCGTACCAGTTCTCGTCGTTGAGCAGGGCGAAGCCGCCGCTCAGCGCGGATGAGCCCCCGACATTGTCGACGAGAAGATCGACGGCGCCCAGGCGTTCCGCGACCGCTCGGACGACGCGCTCCACGCCTTCGGCGGTGCTGACGTCGGCATCAACGAACACATCGGGGTACTGTCCGTCAGGCAATGGAGAGCGAGCCGTCGTCGCCACCGTCGCGCCGGCAGCGGCAAGTCGTCTCGCGATCGCCTTCCCCGTGCCCTTGGTGCCGCCCGTGATCAGGACGCGCTTGCCCGCGAACTCCCGCGCGTCCACGGGAAACTGAGGTGCGCCTGCCATCACGTGATTTCGAGACGCGTGGCGTCCTCGTCGAACGGCGCCAGCATGGCGTCGACGTCGTGCTCCTTCATGGATGCCTCGTGGTAAGAAAAATGACGCTGATGAATTGAGGCGCGGTCAGTTGCGGGGAACGGTCCGAAAAACCGGCCAGCAGATCTCGGTTCGCAGTTGCGTCTCGTCCGCCGTGTCGTCGGATGTCACGAGATAATGCTCGCGAATCGGGCCCTCGACTCCGAGCGCTCGTTCTGCCACGTGCTTCCTGAGAGCACCGTAGGTCCGGTCGGCACCGTTGAGCGAACCCTGATGCAGCGCGAACGCGAGTTCGACCGGGGGAAGCTCGACGATCCGGACACGGCCTGACGGTTCGAGCGGGTCTGCGACCGGGACGAAGACGACGGCCTCTCCAACTTCGTCGGCGAACAACTCGGTCGGGTAGAGCCCGCCTGCGGGTCCGGCGGGGCTGACGCCGGCGCACGGAGCGCGCAGAGATCTCGGCGAACGCATCCAACCACCAAGATTCGATCTCGCCGAGCTTCACGACGTTCGCGATCGATGCAGCGCGAAGCCGAGGAACGGAGCGGTACTCGACCACGATGTGCGTCGGCGCCGGTTCGAGCAGCGTGCGCAGCGACGACACGGTGGACTGGACCCCCTCGAGCTGCGACTCCATCCGCCTGCGATGGCTCATGATCAGCGCGTTGCGTTCGGCAAGGTCGGGCGCATCGAGGACCGCCTTGACCTGCTCCACCGGCATCCCCAGCTCGCGGAAGCGACGGATCACCTGTGCTGTCGGAACCTGGGCGGTGTCATATGAGCGGTAGCCGGTATGCGGATCCACGTCCGCCGGTTCCAGTAATCCGAGCTCGTGATAATGGCGCAAGGCTTTGATGCTCAGATGCGTCATCCGCGAGAAGTCGCCGATCGACAACTGCATGAGCGTAGTCTGCACCCTCCCCTTAGGGAAGAGTCAACCGCTTTTTCGGCCAGCGGCGGCGAGTCTTTGAACCATACGACGCGCAACCCGTCGTTCGCGACGTGGATGTCGCCGTCTCGCGACAATTGTGGTACGTCGTAGTGCTCGAAGGCGACTCGCTCAGGCCGAGTGTGTCCCCGTAGAACGTCCGGGCCGCTCGTAGATCCTTGACCGCAACGGTGGCGATCGCGTCGTTGTCTCCCAGCATCCCCAGGTACCCTGCATCATAGCAAACACGGTTTGACGGACATCCCAAGCAGGCGGAGAATCGGTTCTCGCCATGATGCGTCCTCAAGCCGGCGCCGCGCGCTATCCGCTTGTTCTGTGGGCTTTGTTTCTCGTTCCGGCGCTGACGGTCGTGCTCGGGGTCGTCCTCATCGTTGCGGTATTCCGGGAGTCGCCGCACGACAGTGCCGCGGCGCGGGCGTTCGCCGGTGACCGCAGCTGCGGCTCCGATCTTACGACCGTGCCGCCGATCGGGGACGGGAACTGCACCGTCGTCGACGCGGCCGTCGTGCGCGCCGACCTCTCCGCGTCGTCCCGTACCGGCACCCGCGCCATGAGCATGACGCCGCACGTCGTGCTCCGGCTCGCGACCGGAACGCAGCTTGCAGCGAACCTCCCCGGCGCGGACGGCCGCACCTTCGTTAATCGCGTGTATCCTGGGACGACGGCGCGGGCGCAGTTGTTCGCCGGACGCCTCGTCCGCGTCTGGGAGAACGGTCTCACGGCTGAGACGGACTTGGCCCCGGACGTCATGGCAGCGAGCGACGCGACGCTACCGTGGGTCGGCGGCGGCATGGTGGTCTTCGGTGTGCTCGCCGGCCTGCTCGTGAGGTGGAACGTGCGACGGTTCAGCGGCGCGTCGTAGCCTAGCAGCGCGGCCTGCCACGCGAGCGACGGCAAGAAGCGTGGGGAGCCGCGAAGAACAGAAGAGCGCTTGCTTTTCTCCTGCGGGAAGTTGGGTCTGACTGTGCGTCGATTCGCCATGTCCTTCGGGGTCACGGCGTTCGCTCTCGCGAGCGGCCTCGTATTCGCAAAGGCCGCACCGGCGGGGACGCCGGCCGAAATGGTCGTCGCCCGGCTGCAGAAGAGCTACGGCGTCCCGGGTGTCCAATTCGCCGCCGCGGTCGGCGGCAAGATCGTCGACGCCAAGAGCTTCGGCTACGCCGACGTTGCAGCCAAGAAGCCGGTGACCAACGATTCGCTCTTCGCGCTCGCCAGTGGTTCGAAACCCATCACCGCGATCGCGATCTTCAAGCTGATCGACAACGGGAAAATCTCACTCGACACGACGGCCTTTGCGTACCTCGGCCTCCACGCGAAGGACAAGCGCTCCGCGCGGATCACGATCGCCCACTTGTTGAATCATTCGTCCGGGCTGAGCGACAACATCCGCGTGGCGACGAACGATCCGCTCGACGTCGCCAAAGCCGCGGCCGCGGTGAAGCTGCTCTTCATGCCGGGCAAAAAGCAAGTCTACTCGAACACGGGGTTCAACGTGCTCGGCGCCGTCATCGAGAAGGCGAGCGGTGAAGACTACACCACGTACGTACGGGAAAACGTCTTCGCTCCGGCGGGCGTAACGGACGCCGTCGCGCTCGATCTCGCGAAACCCATCCCGGGTCAGGTCAAGCAGTACGACAAGTCCAACCGGGCAACGGTCAACACGATCCCGCTCGCTGGAACGCCCGCCGGGGGCTGGGTCATGTCGGCCACCGACATCGTGAAGATCCTCATCGCGCTCGATGGCGGGAAGCTCGTCTCCGCAAAAAGTCGCGCGGCGATGTTCGGGCCGCTGCCCAAGCCGCTCAAGGCGCGCTCGAACGGCGCGTACTACGGCGGCGGTTGGGACGTTGTCTATCGCGACGGGTCGGGCCGGCTCGTCTACGGCAAGAACGGCGGCACGACCGGCGCCTATTCGTGGATGGAACACGACGCGAACGGCGCGGTCTTCGCAGAGCTCTTCAACGGCGGCACGAGTGGTCAGGACGCGCAGTGGAGCACCGCCAAGCCGATTGAAAAGGCGCTGGCGAAGAACTGAACCGTAGTCTGCTTCCCTCTCGCGGGGCCCGAGCCGATTTGCGCTACATGCTTGCCAAGCTGGTGCTTTCCCGTCGCGGGGCACGCGGATGGGGCCGGCTCACCGTGGTCGCCGGGCCGTTCTGCAGCACGTAGATCGTCGAGAACACGATGTGCCCTTCGTCGTGGATCCGCCAGCAATCCATCCCGATCGCCGGCCGCTCGCGCTTCATGCCCACTGCGTGAAGCTCGGCGTCGGTGTGCAGATCGATCTCGACCTTGATCCGATGTCCGGCAATCGCGATACGCCCCTGCCCGTCGTCCCAGGGGTACGCGACATTCTTGAGACCCTGGTCGTCCACCAGCTCGAAGATCTCGCAACGTCCGGTGAGCGGAGCGGCGAACACGAGGTGCACCGTCGCGCCGCCTGGCACGGTTATGGCCGCCGGTTTCGAAAGCGGAGCTTTCGCGGACGTGAAATCATAGCCGCGCAGCGGGAAGGTGGCGTGCGGAGCTCCATGCTGAAGCGCGTGTGGGTCGACCGGGCTCATCAGCATCACGAGTCCCGCTGCGGCGACGGAGGCGAATGGCATAATCTTTTCCTGTATTGAGGGTGTACGTCGAGCGATTGGACCACAGCGAGCGCGGGTGCGTCATTCGGCGATTGCTCAACATGGTACGACCGATCGTGCCCGCTCTGCCAAGTCGATGTTTGCGCTCGCTTGCAGGATGTTTCGTCAGAGCGCGTGCTGGAAATCACACGGCGATCGCGCGTACTCCGGATCATCGAGCCGGCGGTGGTTGAAAGCCCGGCAGCACGCCGGCACGTTCGAGCTCGCGCGCGATCTCGATGAGGCGCATCTCCGACCACAACGGCCCGACGATCTGCAGGCCGATCGGCAAGCCCCCGTCGTCGAGGCCGGCCGGAACCGACAGCGCCGGCGACCCGGTGAGATTCCACGGCGTCGCCAGCCCGGCTTGCTGCCAGTAGTCGATCGTCGCACCGTCCACAATGACCGGTGTGCCGGGCTCCCGGTGCGTGAACGCGCTGGTCATGCCGGTCGGGAGCACGAGGGCGTCGACCTCACCGAAGAACTGCTCGGTCGCCGTGATGAACCGGTCCCGTTTCTCCAGCGCGCCGAAGTACCACCGCAACGTATGCCGCTCGTCGGATGGATCGCCGCCGGGATCGAACACGCCGGTGATCGTCGCGACGAGGTCGCCGAACAGCGGATGCAGCGCCTCCCAGTCGAGGGAGGGTGCACGCCTCTCAAGCTGCGCGCCCGCGTCGGCAGCCGCCGTCGCGATGTGCTCGAGTCGATCGCGAATCGCGCGGCTGACGACGGTGCCGGGAAGTGCCGCTACAACGGCGAGCCGCAACGCCGCGAGCGGCCGCCGATCGCCGCGAACGAGCGGCACCGGGGGAACGTCGGTGTCGCGCCCGTCCGGTCCGGCAATGATGGAAAGGGCGAGCTGGAGGTCTTTGAGCGTGCGCGCCATCGGTCCGAGGCAGTTGAGGATCCGCACCGAGCGCGGCACACCGGGAGGCTGACGAAAGAACCCGGTCTGCGGCACCCGATGCTCGGTCGTCTTCAGGCCGTAAACACCGCAGAAGTGCGCCGGTAGGCGAATCGAGCCCGCCATGTCGGAGCCGACCTCGAGCGGTGTCATTCCGGCCGCGAGCGCCGCTGCCGCGCCGCCGCTCGATCCGCCCGGAACGCGCTGGGGGTCCCACGGGTTCGCGGTACGTCCGAAGATCGGATTCACGCTCTGCGCGAAGTCGCCCAGGAACGCGGCCACGTTCGTGTGTCCCGTAATGACCGCACCAGCAGCGCGCAGTCGGGCGGCGACCGCGCCGTCCTCGGTCGCGACTCGGTCGAACAGCGGGCTACCGACAGTGGTACGTAGCCCGGCGACGTCGTGCGCGTCCTTGAGGGTCATCGGCACACCGTGCAGCGGTCCCACGGCGTCGCCGCGGCGAAGCGCCGCGTCGGCGGCGTCGGCCTGCGCGCGGGCGCGGACGGGGTCGAGCGACACGACGGCGTTCAGCGCGCCGTTACGCTCGGCGATGCGGGCGAGATGCGCCTCGACCGCGTCGCGCGCGCTCAGCTCGCGCCGCTGCAGCCTGCGCGCCAGCTCCGTCGCCGGCAGATCGCAAGGTGATTCGCTCGTTTGGTCGGCCATCGTTCGGCGGATGGTCATGTCAGCGGCCTCCGATTCGCGTTTTCTGGACTAGGGCGCGTCAGCCTGCGGTAGCGTCGGGCTCCGTCGAGCGCCGCTTACGCCACATGATCCCAACGATGGCGACGCCGAGCAGCATTCCCAGCGGCGGTGCGGTCAAGTAGACCCACCAGTTGGCGAAGCCGCCCGCTGCAACGATCGGTCCGAGCGTGCGTGCCGGGTTCATCGAGCCGCTCGAGACGTGTCCGCCGATCCACCGGTCGAGCACGGTCGTTCCGCCGTTCGCGATCGCCGCTTCCGCGCCGATGAAGCGCGCGACGTTCGCGGTCGAGAGCGCGACGACGATCAGGATCGCGGTGAGCACGATCTCGAGCCAAAAGGCGGGCCACGCTCCGAGCGCCATTTCGGGGAGCAGCGCGCCGCGCGCAGGATGCAGGATGCCCAGGACCAGCTCGCCCGCGCAGAACGCACCAAGGAACTGCGCCGCGATGTACTCGGGTACGCGCTTCCAATCGAAGTCGCCGAAGAGCGCGAACGCGACGGTCGTGCACGGGTTGGTGTGCGCGCCCGAGACGTACCGCAGCGAGTAGATCACCACCATCGTCCCAACGCCGGTCGTCCCGGTTTCCACCGCGTAACCGAGATGGATACCGAGCCCGCGCGCGATCGCGGCTGGGCCGACGGTCGCTAGCGTGACGACGATCGTCCCGACGAACTCCGCCGTGATGCTCGCGATGTGCCCGCGCGGTTCGCGCTCCTGGCCGAACGGCTCTCCCTCACCGGCTTCCATAGAGCTCGGCTACCCGGCCGTCGTCAACATGAAAAGCCCCGTCGTCCTGTGCGCGGGCAAGCGGGACGGCCGCGGCACGGATTCCTATTGGACGGCTTCGATCATGCCTTCGCGCAGGGCGACGTAGACTGCGCTGAGGTCGTGGCCGCCGAATCGTTCGACCGCGCGCGACCATAGCGCATCGATGGTGTTGAGCGCCGGCAGCTGCGCGCGCTTCTCGCCCGCGGCAGAGAGCGCAAGACGCACGTCCTTGTCGGCCCAACGAAGCGGAAAATCGGTTTCGGCCGTCCTGCCTTGGGTGATTTTCTTCATCTTTGCGAGCGCCCACGGTGGAACGAGCGGTCCACCCGCCACGAGCGCCTCGAAGCGCTGCAGCTCGACGCCGAGCGCGTCGGCCAGGATGGCGAGCTCCGCGACACCTTCCATGACGATCGCAATCCAAGCATTGAACAGCAGCTTCATGCGCGTTCCTTGCCCGGCTTCGCCAAGCCACTGCGTCGTGCCGAGCGCGTCGAAAAAGCGCTGGACGGCACCGGCGCGGTCGCGATCGCCCGACGCGAGGATCAGGAGTTTCCCTTGCTCGGCGACGGCTCTGCTGCCTGAGACCGGCGCGTCGATCAACGAGACGTCGCTGCGCGTCGCGGCGAGACGCAGCGCGCGCTCCGTTCCTTCAACGCCGATCGTCGACATCTGCACCCAACTCGCGCCCGATCGCATCGCGGCGAACGCGCCCTGCCCCTCCATCACGTTCATCACGGCGTCCGCATCCGCAACCATCGTCACGACGACGTCTGCTCCCGCGGCGGCGTCTCCCGCCGTTTTGGCTGCGCGGAGTCCGCCAGATGCCAGCGCTGCGGCACGTTCAGGCGTGCGGTCCCAGCACACTACCTGCATTCCGCCGCTGGCTGCAGTGCGTGCGATCGCAGAACCCATGATACCGAGCCCGATGATCGCGATCTTCGCCGAGGTGTCGTCACTCATCGCCGGCGTCGTACACCATTCTCATCGGGATTCGCTCGCCGTAGCGCATCATGGATGAGGTCACGTGGAACGTTGTTTGCGTCTCCATGCGGCCCATGTACCCGAAACCCGCGCGGCGCCGCGGCCCGCCGTATCTCAGCGGCAGCCAAAGAGGGGCTAGCTCGTCCCCTCGAGCGACTATAGCCGAGAAAAGGTCAGCGGTTCGCGTATTTCAGAAGTCCCGAACCAGCGTACCGAAATGCTGCTCATGTGTTCTCGATAAGACGAAGGGCCGATGCGAATGGAACGAAAGACAGCCTCCGATTTCCCACAGGAACTCCTGGATCTCTTTCACCTGTACGTGCACGGCGACATCGATCGGTGCACGTTTCTGAGCGGCGCCGGAAAGTTCGCCGTCGGTGGACTGACGGCGGCCGGTATTCTCGCGATGCTAAAGCCCAACTATGCATGGGCACAGCAGGTTCCCAAGGACGACACGCGGATTCGAACGGAGTACGTGACGGTACCGTCGCCGCAAGGCAACGGCTCGATCAAAGGGTACCTCGTGCGGCCGGCCGGAGCGCAGGGAAAAGTTCCGGCGGTACTGGTCGTGCACGAGAACCGCGGTCTGAATCCGTACATCGAAGACGTCGCACGAAGGCTGGGCACCGCGAACTTCATGGCGTTTGCTCCGGACGGACTGACATCGGTCGGCGGCTATCCCGGCGACGACGAGAAAGGCGGGCAGTTGTTCGCCAAGGTGGACCAGCAGAAGATGACGGAGGACTTCATCGCCGCGGCCGCTTGGCTGAAGGCGCGCCCGGAGGGCACCGGCCGGCTGGGCGTCGTCGGATTCTGCTTCGGCGGAGGCATCGCGAATACGCTGGCGGTCCGCATGCCGGACCTCGCGGCAGCCGTTCCTTTCTACGGTGCTCCGCCCGCGGCGGCAGACGTGCCCAAGATCAAGGCGGCGATTCTCGTTCACCACGCCGGGCTCGACACGCGTCTCGCGTCGACGTGGCCCGCGTACGACGCGGAGCTGACGGCCGCCAAGATCCCGCATGCCGGCTACATCTATGCCAACGTGAATCACGGCTTCCACAACGACACGACACCTCGCTATGACGAAGCCGCCGCGAAGCTCGCATGGCAGCGCACGCTGGATTGGTTCAACAAGTATCTATGAACCGGCGCGCACCGCGCACACCAACGGTCGACCGATGGGCTACGCCGCGGCGCGAATCCGCGGAGCGAAGTCTCCAACCCGGTCCCGAAGCGGAGGGGAGACATGGAACTCCAGGATAGAGCGTTCGTCGTTACCGGAGGCACCGGTGTGCTCGGCACCGCCGTGGTCGGCGCCTTGCTTGCAGCCGGCGCACGCTGCCGGGTTCCGTACAGGAGCGACGCCGAGGCGGCTCGGCGCCGGTACCAGCGCGTATGCCGCCGGCAGGCCGCGGTCGCTACGCTCACGCTGGGACTTGCGGCCGAACTCGCGGGGCCGAACATCCTCGTCAACGCCCGTACCCTACAGCGGCGGCAGTCCGAGGTGGTCGCGCAGATGCGGGCCGCTATAGTCGCGGCGGAACAGACCGCGGCGCTGCAGCTCCGGGACGACGCCCTCGACGAACCGTTCGAGTGAATCGGGCAGGAACGCCGGCGAGATGACGAAGCCGTCGGCGGCGCCGGCGCTCACGATCGATTCCAGATAATCGGCGACGTCGCTCGCCGTTCCGGCGATCTGCGGCACGAGCACGCTGCGGCCGTACAGCGTCCCGACGTCCGAGAGGCTCAGCGCTTCGTCGCGCGTGATCCGCATGACCGTTTCGAACATCCCCTGCGTGCCGCGCGAGACCGCGTCGCGAAGCGGCTGGTCGAGCGGAAGCGTCGAGAAGTCGAAATTCGAGTGGCTCGCAAGCGTCGAGAGACCGACGAGCGGATGGATCATCGCGTTGTGTGCATCGCGGTCCGCTTCGGCCTGGGCGACGGTATCGGCGACGAACGGCATGACCGCCGTGAGGATCTTACAGCTCTCCGGCGCGCGCTCGAACGTGGCGAGCGACGCTCGCACGTCGTCGCTGAAGCGCTTCATCAGTTCGGGCGTCTGCTGGATGGTGAAGACGACCTCCGCCCAGCGCGCCGCGAACTTCTTGCCGCGACCCGACGATCCGGCCTGAATGATGACCGGCCGCCCTTGCGGCGAACGGGGGATGTTGAGCGGACCGCGCGAGCTGAACCATGCGCCCTCGTGGCGCACGTAGTGGACCCGCTCGGGATCGGCGTACACGCCGCTCTCGCGATCGAGCACCAACGCTCCGGGCTCCCAACTGTTCCACAGCTCGAAGGCCAACTCGACGAATTCGTCGGCGCGGTCGTAGCGTTCGTCATGCTCGAGGTGCTGAGCGACGCCGAAGTTCAGCGCCTCGCCGTCGTTCATCGACGTGACGACGTTCCAAGCCGCACGTCCGCCCGAGAGATGGTCGAGCGTCGCGAACTCGCGCGCGACGTGATACGGCTGATCGTAGCTCGTCGAACGCGTCGCGCCGAGCCCGATGTGCGTGGTGTTCGCCGCGATCGCGCCGAGCAGCGGTACGGGGTCCAGCCGCGTCGCGTCCTGATCGCCGTAGCGGATGCCGACTTCCATGTCGCCGCCGAATCGATCCGAGATGCCGAGGCGGTCGGCGAAGAAGAGGAAGTCGAACTTTCCTCGTTCGAGCGTCTCCGCGATGCGGCGATAGTGCGCCAGCGTGAGAAAACCCGGCTCGTGGTTCGGATTTCGCCACTGCGCGTGGCTGTGTCCGACGGGACCCGCGATCAAAAAGGCGCACAGATGCATTACGTCCCTCCCAGGTACGCAGTGTGGAGCAGCTCGGAGGCGGCCAGCTCGGAAGCCTCACCGGCGAAGCGTATGCGGCCCGCAACCAACAGATACGCGCGATCGGCGACGGCCAGCGCGAGCGCGGCGTTCTGTTCGACCAGCGCGATCGTCATGCCGTCGTCGCGCAAACGGACGATCGTGGCGAAGATCTGCTCGACCAGCAGCGGTGCGAGTCCCAGACTCGGCTCGTCGAGCAGCAAGACGCGCGGACGTGCCATGAGCGCGCGCCCGATCGCGAGCATCTGCTGCTCGCCGCCGGAAAGCGTGCCGGCAAGCTGGCGCAACCGCTCGCGCAACACCGGGAACATCTCGAGCACGGAGTCCATCGCGTCGAGATCGCCGCGCGTGTAGGCGCCGACGCGCAGGTTCTCTTCGACGGTGAACTCGGGGAACACGTGGCGGCCCTCGGGGCAGTGCACGATCCCGCGCCGGACGATCGCGGCGGGATCGGCATGCGTCACGTTTTCGCCGTCGGCGACGATGCGCCCGCGCCGCGGCCGAACGATGCCCGAGATCGTCTTGAGCAGCGTCGATTTCCCCGCGCCGTTGGGCCCGAGCACGGCGACGATCGAGCGGTGCGGGATCTCGACGTGCACGTCGTGCAGCGCCGGAACGCGCCCGTACGCGACGTCGAGGTTCTGCACGCTCACCATGCGTGCTCGACCGCCTTGCCGCCCAGGTAGCTGCGAATCACGGCCGGATCGCGACGCACCGCCTCGGGCGGCCCTTCGGAGATCGTTCGACCGAAATCGAGCACGGTGACGCGCTCGGCGAGGTCGAGCACGAGCTCGAGGTGGTGCTCGATCATCAAGACCGCGCGCTCGCGCGCTGCGTCTCGGATCGCGGCCAGCAACGTCGGGATCTCGGCGGCCGTGACGCCGGCGAGCGGCTCGTCGAGCAGCAGAAGCTTGGGCTCGGAGACGAGCGCACGCGCGAGATCGACCAGCTTCTGGTACCCGTGCGACAGCGTCCCAGCGGCGACGTGCGCCACGCCGCCGAGCCCGAGCGCCTCAAGCATTCCGATCGCGCGCACCCGCGCAGCGCGCTCAGGCAGGTGACGATGGTCGAGTCCCACCAGCACGTTGTCGAGCGCACTCAGCCCGACGAACAGTTCCGCCTTCTGAAAGCTGCGCGCGATTCCGGCGTCGAGCAGCGCGCTCGGCTCGAGCGCGAGCAGATCGCGATCGGCGAACCGCACGCTGCCCGCAGCCGGCGTCACCAGACGCGAGATCACGTTGAGCAGCGTTGTCTTGCCCGCACCGTTCGGGCCGACGACCAGGAACAGACCGCGTTCGGGGACGTGCAGGTCGACACCGTCGAGCGGTACCAGACCGCCGAAACGCATCGTCACGCCGCTGCAACGGAGCATCAGCGCGAACCCTCGCCGCCGCGCCAGAGCGACTTGAGTCCGGCCGGCCGGAACAGCGCGACGCCGACGATCGCCGCGCCGATCAACGTCAGCGACAGCCCGCCGACCGTCGCGGCGGCCTGGGAGACTCCCTCGAGCACGAGCGCGCCGAGCAGCGTACCGGCAGTCGACGCCGTTCCGCCGACCACGACCATCGCGAAGAACAGCAACGACTGGCCGATCCCGAAATCCTCCGGTGCGACGAACCCGGTCAGCGCCGCATAGAGTGCGCCCGCCCCGCCCGCGATGGCGGCGCTGATGACGAACGCCAGCACCTTGGTGCGCGCGACCGAGATCCCCATCGCGGCGGCGGCGATCTCGCTGTCGCGAACGGCCCCAAACGCGCGCCCTAAACGCGTGCGCGGCAGGCGCGCCACGAACGCGGTGACCGCACCGAGCGCGACGAACACGACCGCGTAGACGTGCAGCGGTGAGCTCAGCACGGTGCCGGCCAGGTGGATAGCGTGCGTATGCACCCCTTCGTCGCCGTTGGTCAACGCCGTCCACTTGAGTGCGATCTGCGCGACCGCGACGCCGAATCCCAGCGTGACGATGCCCAAATAGTGTCCGCTCAACCGTGTCGCGGGCAGCCCGACGATCAGGCTCCCCAGCGCCGCCAGCGCGGCGCCGGCGATCACGCCCACGAGCAGGTCGACGTCGTAGCGCACGCTCAGAATCGCCGCCGCGTACGCGCCCAGCGCGAAAAAGCCGGCGTGGCCGAGCGAGATCTGACCGCTGCGCCCCATCAGCACGTCCAAGCTCAGCGCGACCATCGCGAACACCGCGAACTGCGTTGCGATGAAGAGCGGATACGTGCGAAAGCCGCACGCAATCGGAAACGCGACCACGAGCGCAAGCGTGAGGAGCGCGGCGCGCTCAGACCTTGCGAACAACAGCACGACCGAATAAACCGTTAGGACGCAAGTAGAGTGCGAGCAATAAGAGCGCGAAGACGACCGACAAGCTCAGCTCGGGTGAAAGATACGTTTTGATGAGATTGTCCACCACACCGAGCAGCAATCCGCCGACGATGGCCCCGGAGACCGTTCCGAACCCGCCGAAGACCGCTGCGACGAAACCGTAGATCACGAGCGTGTCCATCGTCGTGGGCGTCAGCGTCGTGTTCGGCACGGCGAGGATCCCCGCCGTGCCGGCGAGCGCGACGCCGATCCCCCAGGTGAGCGAGAGTACGCGCGTGAGCGAGATTCCGGCGAGACGCGCCGCGAAGAGGTCCTGGCCGAGCGCGCGCATCCCGAGGCCGAGCTTCGTCTTGCGCAGCAGCACCATCAGTCCCACAACGAGCACGATCAACACCGCGACGTCGAACACGTCCGACGGCACGAGGATCACCGGACCGAGCGCGACCGAGGGCAGCGTGACGAGCTCGGGCAGCGAACGCGGATCGTGCCCAAAGATCATTCCCACCAGGCCCGTGAGCAGCATCAACAGACCGAGCGTCACCACGATCTGCGTGAGCGGCTGTGCATCCGCGACGCGGCGCAGCACGAGCATTTCCGTCGCCATGCCCAGTGCGAACGCCGCGCAGAGCGCGAGCGCGACCGCCAGCGGGTATGGGACGTGCGCGCCGTTGAGCAGAGCCCAGGTCACGTACGCCGTCACAACCGCCATCGCGCCTTGGGCGAAATTGACGACGCCGCCCGCGTTGAAGATCAGCACGATGCCGAGCGCCGCGAGCGCATAGAGGCTGCCCTGTGCGAGCCCTGAGAGGACGATCTGCGGCAGAATCTCCAACGCGTTAGGGCTCGACCTTCGAGTTCGGAACCGTCAGCCAGCGCCCGTTCTTGGCCTGCCAGATGAACTGGCTGCCGATGCCGCGATGGCTCTGCGAGCTGTAGCTCAGATCGCCGCCGATCGTGTGAAAGCCCTTGATCGATTCCAGCGCGGCGACGTATGCCTGACGCGTGATCGGGCCGCGGGTGCGGCGCAAGCCTTCGACCGCGACCTGTCCGGCGAGCCAACCCCAGGCCGAATAGATCTCCGCCGGGTGCCCTGGTTCGTAGCGCGCCATCGCGTTCGTGAACGCTTCCCACTGTGGGTCCTTGCCCTCGGGCGTCGGCAGGAAAGCGGCGCAGTACGCGCCCTCCAGGCTCGGGATCGTCTTGAAGATCTCCGAGTACCCGCACGCCGACCCGGTCAGCACGCGCACCGGCGCGTAGTTGAATTTCGGCAGCTCGTTGAGAATCTGCGCGGCCGGCGCTGCGATCGTCGCGAGCACGAGCGCGTCGACGCCGGCGGCTTTGAGCTTGACGACGGCGCTGCTGAAGTCGACTTGTCCGGGCGAGTACGGGATTTCTTCGACGTGGCCGAGCACCGACTCGACGGCGGCGAGAATCGGCTTGCCGAACGAGTCGTCCTGGTAGATGACGCCGACTTTCTTGCCCTCGAAGTGCGTTTTGAGGAACGACGCCATCGCTTTGCCGTCGGTCGTGTAGAGCGGCCAGGCCGGGAAGACGTATTTCCGCGTGGGCTCGTAGAAGATCGGACTGCCCGTCGCCATCCCGACGAGCGGGACGCCGAGATCGTTGAGCGCCGGTGCGACCGCTGCGGTCGTTGGGCTGCCTACGCCGCCCACGATCGCGAAGACGCCGTCTTGGAAGACCAGCTTCTTGACCAGCGCCGCCGTCTGTGCGGGCTTATAGCCGTCGTCGTAGCTGATCAGCCGCAATTTTTTTCCGCGCACGCCGCCTTGCGCGTTGACGGCCTGCAGGTATGCGTCGAGGCCGTACCGCGCCGCGCCGATCGCGGCGTTGGGCCCGGATTGGTCGGCATACTGACCGAACGTGACCGTTTCGCCGGTGACGGTTCCGCCGGGTGCATCCTCCGCAAACGCCGGTGCTAGGATGCCCGAGACGACCAGGAGCGTGGCGGCGACGCCGGCGAGCCGCGAGCGAGATCTCACAATGTCTCCGTTTTCGAGGGAAGCAGCAATAAAGAAAGCCCCCTACCGTTCGGTAGAGGGCTCGCGACGACGGATGAAGTCGATGCTATGCGAGGAGGAGCCTCTTCCGAACCGGCGAGGACGAGCGCAAACACAGCATCTCGCTAAAAAGCATCGCGTTGATCCTATCGTCCGGCAGACTGCTTGTCAACGTGCGCGTCGCGCCTTATCGAGCCCTCGTCGTCTCCGGCGCGGGGCGAAGTCGCAAAGCGGCGCGTTCCGTCAAATGTCGCAGGGGCTCAGGGCTGCAAACTGATTGGCGTTCGATCGTGTTACGGGCGACGATGCAACGTCAGTCCTCTTCCGTCTTGTTCACGCCGTTCGACCTCGGCCGCTCGCGGCTTCGGAATCGCATCGTCATGGCACCGCTGACGCGCGATCGCGCGACGCCCGGAACCGATGCGCCCAACGCCCTCAACGTCGAGTACTATCGGCAGCGCGCGAGCGCCGGCTTGATCATCGCTGAAGCGACGCAGATCTCCCCGTACGGCAAAGGCTACGCTTTCACGCCGGGGATCTACTCGCCCGAGCAGGTCGCGGGCTGGAAGCGCGTCACGGGCGCCGTTCACGCCGAAGGCGGAACGATCTACCTGCAGCTGTGGCACGTCGGCCGCTTCTCGCACCCCTCGCTGCAGCCCGGCGGCATTCTGCCCGTCGCGCCGTCGGCGATCGCGCCGCGCGACTCCCGCACGTTCATCGAGAACGGTGAATTCGTAGAAGTCGGGACGCCGCGTGCGCTCGAGCTGGTCGAGCTGCCCGGACTCCTCGACGATTACGCCGCTGCGGCGACGAAGGCAATCGCCGCAGGCTTCGACGGCATCGAGATCCACGCCGCCAACGGTTATCTGCTCGACCAGTTCATGCGCGACGGCAGCAACCACCGCACCGATCGGTACGGCGGCTCCGTCGCGAACCGCATCCGGCTGACGCTCGAAGTAACCGAAGCCGTCGCCGGTGCGGTCGGCGCCGATCGCACCGGGATCCGCATCTCGCCGGTCTCGCCGTCGGCGGGCGCGTTCGACAGCGATCCGGAGAGCGTGTTCTTTCCGCTCGTCCGCGAGCTCAACCGGTTCGGCCTCGCGTATGCCCACGTGATCGAAGGCCACACGCAGGGCCCGCGTGAGTTCCACGGCTTCGACTTCGCGAAGCTCCGCGAGGCCTTCGCGGGTCCGTGGATGGTGAACAACGGCTATACGCGCGAGCTCGCGACCGAAGTCGTCTCATCCGGCCAGGCCGATCTGGTTGCCTTCGGCCGCGCGTACGTTGCGAACCCCGACCTCGTCGAACGGCTCCGCACCGGCGCTCCGCTCAACGACGTCGACTGGGATCACACGTTCGGCGGAGACGAACGCGGCTACACCGACTACCCGACGCTCGAAACGGCGAACCTCCGCTAGCGCACGATCGCGGCGAGACAGGGACGGCGATGGGCATCAGCGATGGCGGCCGTTGTCGCCCCGCGGATGCCCGTCGCCCCCGCGCCGGTCGGAATGCGGGACGTACCCGCCGCGCTCACGGGGAGCGACGTAGTCGCGGCCGTGCCAGACGCCGCCGTAGTCGGGGCGCCGATAGTAGCCGCCGCGCCACCAGTCCCCACCCTGGAAGAAGAAGCCCAGAGAGATGCTGGGACCGTAGTCGTACCACGGGCGCCCCGCGTAGTACGGGACCGGGCCGTACAACGCGTACGGCGTGTCGATCTCGTTGGCCGAGAAGTACGAGCCCGCGTTGTAGCCGTTGACCGAGACGACCATCCCCGAAGCGAGAGTCAGGCCGGTTGGGTTGATGACGGTTCCTTGATGCAGGCGAATGTTGTCGACGTAGCCGTTATCGTCGCGGACTTGGACGGCGTAGCCGCCGTCGAAGCCGAGAATGCGGCCATGGATCTGCTGATCCTGCGTGCCGTAGCTCGGTACGGCGGGCTGAGCGTACGACGGCGTGTCCTGCGCCGAGGCGCCCAGCGGCGTGATGAGTGCGAAACTCGCTCCGAGTGCGGCGAGAAGTCGGAAGGTCATGTTCTCATGGTATATCCGGCAGTTTCAAGAAAGCTGGGGACCGGACGGCTGTGCGATCGGCGCGGCGATGGCCCGTTCGTACGCGGCGCCCACGGCGAGCAGCATCGCTTCGGCGTAGCGCGGTCCGACGATCTGCAGACCGACCGGCATCCCCGCCGCACGCAAGCGTGTCGGGATCGTGAGCGCGGGCAGTCCGGTCAGATTGAACGGAAACGTGAACGGCGACCAGCCGAGATGTTCGTCGACGGTGACACCGTCGATCTGCGTCACGCCGATCTCGCCGGCTGCGAACGCCACGATCGGAACCGTCGGCAGCACCAGCACGTCGACGCGTTCGAAGAGCGCTTGCATCGCGCGCCAGAGCATCGTTCGCTGCGCCGTCGCGCGCACGTAGTCGATCGCGCTCCATGCCGGCGTTGTCGCGAGAACGCGTATCAGCGAGGGGTCGAGCCGAGCCCGTTCCTCCGGCGTGTCGTCCGCGCGCGACGCCGCGAGTTCGGAGAGACCGATGGTCCGTACCGCATCGAGTGCTCCGCGCAAATCCGGAGCGTCCTCGAGAACGGTGAGCTCGACGGCGCGAAGAGTTTCGACGGCGTCGCGAATCGCTGCCGCAACGGCAGGGTCGACGGGCGCGTCGCCGAGACTTGGCGTGAAGCCGATCCGCAGCGCTCGCACGTCGATCTCGGCATACGTGGACGGCGCTTGAAACGTCGCGGGCAGCGCAATCGACGCGCGGTCGCGATTGTCGGGCCCGGCGAGGACGTCGAGCAACATCGCAACGTCGTCGATCGTGCGTCCCATCGGTCCCGTGTGCGCGAGCGAATCCCACGATGGCGGTAAGCCGGGTGCGCGCGGCACGAGCCCGTACGTCGGTTTGAGACCGATGACGCCGCAGAACGCCGCCGGTACGCGAATCGAACCCACGGCATCCGTCCCGAGCGCGAGCGGACCGAAGCCCGCCGCGAGTCCCGCCGCCGCGCCGCCGCTCGATCCGCCGCTCGTTCGCTTGCGATCGTGCGGATTGCGCGTGAGGCCGAACAGCGCCGAGTCGCCGGTGAGCTTGTGACCGAATTCGCACGTCGTCGTTTTCCCGACGATCACGGCGCCGGCCGCGCGCACGCGCTCGACAGCAGCCGAATCGGCCGGCGGCACGTACCCTTCATAGAGACGCGAACCGCCGGTCGTGCGCAGCCCGCGCGTGGCGATCAAATCTTTGACGGTGAGTGGAATTCCGCACAGCGGATGCGCGTCCCCGCGGCCCAGGCGTTCGCCCGCCGCGGTCGCCGCCTCGCGCGCGCCCGCGCCATCGAGCGTCGCGAACGCATTGATCCCGCCCTCGAGCGACGTGACGCGTTCGAGGATCGCATCGAGCGCCTCGAGCGGAGTGAAGGCAGCCGCGCGATATCCGCGGGCGAGTTCGCGGGCAGACAACGACCAAATCTCCATCTGCCTCCATTCGCACGGGAACGCTGCCCCCGTCGAATGCAAATGTCGAGGCGAACGTCGCGCCGATTAACGCATTGGCCGGATGCGACCGGCCTCGCAGCCCGTACGTAAACCGCCCTGGCCGCGCTGAGGAGAACCGCGTGAACATCAACCGAACGGAATTTTTGAGCGGGGCTCTCGGTGCCGCCGTCACGGTCGCGTATCCGCGTGCGGCGCGTGCAGCCGACGTGCGGACCGTCAAGATCGGGACGCTCAAGCTCATCCACTCGATGACGCCGCAGTTCTACGAACAATTCCTTCCGTCCGGCGTTCGCGTCGAAGTCATTCCGTTCGATAGCCCGCCCGACGGCAAGAATGGGCTCGTGTCCAGCGCGGTCGACTTCGGAAATTTCGGTCTTGCGGCAGCGACGCTCGGTGCGGCAGCCGGCGAGCCGGTCGTGGTCATCGCGGCAACGTGCAACAAAGGCATGGGCATCGTCGTCGGCAAGGACAGCGGGATCGCGACGATCGCGCAACTCAAAGGAAAGAAGGTCGCCTACCAGCCCGGATCAACCCAGGAAGTCGTGTTTCGCGAAGTCTTGCGCAAAGCGAACCTGGCGATGCAGACGGACGTGCAGCTCATTCGCTTGAGCTTCGGCGATATGGCAAACGCGCTCGCGCGCGGCGACGTCGACGCGTACGTCGGCGCCGAACCCGGACCGTCGATCAGCGTCATCAGCGGAAAGGGGAAGATTTTGAGCTTCCCGTACGACACGCCCGTCGGCTCGGTCAACATGGTCTTCTCGACGCGACCGGAGCTGCTCAAGAACGAGTTGCCGCTCGTCAAGTCGATCGTGAAGATGCACGCGCAGGCGACCGCTCACGCCGCCAATCCGAAGAACAAGGCCGAGTTCATCGAAAAGACCGTCAAGACGCTGGGCATCGCGGCCAACGTCGTCGACTACGCTCTACCCAACGTCGATCTCGAATGGCGAATCGATGATCCGTACCGCAAGCGCGCGGAATACTACGGGTCGCAGATGCTCGAACTCAAGCAGATCGCGAAGCTGCCCAACTACAGCAGCTTCATCGACACATCGGTCCTCGGTTCGGTCGGGAAGGTGTAATGCCGCGGCTGCCGCGCTGGCTGCTCGCGTTGCCGCTCCCGATCGTACTCGTCGGGCTCTGGCAATTCGCCGTCGCGCGCAGCACGTTCTCGCTCATACCGCCGCCCTCGACGGTAGCGCTGACCGCGTGGGATTTCGCATTCGGCGGAATCTACGATTACGCGTATTCGCACACGCTCCTGGGCCATGCGCTGGCGAGCATCTCGCGCGTTTTTAGCGGCTTTCTGCTCGCCGCGATCGTCGCGGTGCCGCTCGGCATCGTTCTCGGGCGAAGCGCCGTGCTCGCGCGGTTCGTCGATCCGACCTTGCAATTTCTGCGCCCCGTTCCGGTGACCGCATGGCTGCCGCTTGCGATGATCCTGTTCGGGGTAGGACCGAAAGCCGCCGTCGCACTGATCTTCATCGGTACGTTTTTCCCGATCCTCATCAACACGGTCGACGGCGTGAAATATGTCGAGCCGCGCTTGATCGAAGCCGCCGAAATGCTCGGCACCGCGCGTACCGCCATCCTCACGAAGATCGTCATGCCGGCCGCGTTGCCCTCGATCTTCACGGGCTTGCGGATCAGTCTGGGTTTTGCGTGGGTGCTCGTCGTCGTCGGCGAGATGACCGGGGTACCGCAAGGGCTCGGTGCGGCGATCATGGACGCGCGAAACCTGAGCCGTACGGACCTGGTGATCGCCGGAATGTTCTTCATCGGCATCCTCGGTTTTACGAGCGACCGAATCGTCGTCGCGATCGGGCGGCGAGCGCTGTGGTGGAATCCCAATGCTCGCGCGTGAAGCCGAGGTAGCCGAGGCGCCGCCGCCGGCGCTCGCCGTGCGAGCGCTTGAAAAAACATACGTCTCGCGCACCCGCGACGGCACGACCGTCGAAACGGCCGCACTGCGCGGGATCGACCTGACGGTCGAGCCGGGCGAGTTCGTATGCATCATCGGCGCGAGCGGATGCGGCAAGAGCACGCTGCTGCGCATCATCGCCGGTTTTGAGACGGCGACGAGTGGAGCAGTCGACGTCGCGGGCGTCTCGGTCGCGGGACCGGGTCGTGACCGCGGCATGGTTTTTCAAGACTACGCGCTCTTTCCGTGGCTCAGCGTCGCGCAAAACGTCGCGTACGGGCCAACGCAAGCCCGACGCCCGAAAGCCGAGATCGCCGAACGCGTCGCCCACTACCTTGCGATGGTCGGCCTACGTGATTTCGCCGACCGCTATCCGCACGAGCTTTCCGGCGGCATGAAGCAGCGGGTCGCAATTGCCCGCGTGCTCGCGAACGATCCGGCCGTCATCTTGATGGATGAACCCTTCGGCGCGCTCGATGCGCTCACGCGCAGCGCGCTGCAGAAGCGATTGCTCGACATTTGGACGACCGATCGCAAGACGATTCTGTTCGTCACGCACAGCGTCGAAGAAGCCGTCTATCTCGCCGACCGGGTCGTCGTGCTCAGCCCGCATCCCGGACGCATCGCGCTGCAAATGCGCGTGGACGTCTCCCGGCCGCGCGACGTCGCCTCGATTCCCTTCAATCGCGCAAAGCGGTTGCTGCTCGACGCGATAGCGCCGGACGCGCACGCGGAGGATATGTAATCATTATCGCGCGACCGGTGGGTGTTCGCGATAGCGGGTCCCGTGCGCGGAGAGCTCGTCTACGACGCGGCTGCCCACTCGGTACGCGGCCTCGAGCGCTTCGCGATAGGCCGATTCTCCGTTCTTACTCGCGTCTTGTTCGAGGAGGCTCGCGGCGTCCTCGCGGTCGCCCGGCGCTGAGTAGTCGCTCGCCGTGCGCAATACGAGGACGCGATGCGTGTCGACGCGATGGGCCCCAGCGAGGAACGTCAGCGATTGCATGATACCGGCGTCCTCTTCGGCGGTCATCGCGAACGTGCCCCGGCCGCCGGTCCAGTACGCTACCCAACGTTCGGCCCAGGCGTTCATGGACGGTCCCACCCAGTACCGGTCGCCGCACAGGCTATCGCCTCGCAGGACGAACGGCGGTCGACGCGCGTTCGGAAAGCTCGCGTAGGACGCGCGGATCTGGCGTAGGTTTGCGTCGTCGGCGAGCGGCGTCGCAGCAGTGAGCTGATACGCCCAGTTCACGAGTTCCGGGTTGAGCTGGTAGGCTTCCACTCCATGCATCGAGTCGGCAGCGGGGGCCGGTCGCGCATACGGTGTCTTGCGGTCGAAAGGAACGATGCCCGTCGTCCACGACCGCGGCATATCGCGCGCGTCGACCTCGAACGCGAGATCGGCATTCACGACCCAATTCGCCCACGCAGCCGACCCGACCGACGCCGCATTCGGATCGACGCCCGCGATCCCCGCGATCACCCAGTAGGCCTTCGAAAGATCGAAGCGAGGATCGGAGCCGAGCGCCATGATCGAGGCGGCGCCGCGCTCCGCGCCTTCACCCGTTACGATGCCGAGCTCGCCCCGAGCGGCGTTGTAACGAAGATCTCGATAGCCCTGCGGAAACGCGAGGGTCTCAGATAGGGGCAGTCGCTCGACCCAGTATTGGAACTCGCCCGGAGTGTCGCCGCTGTCGGCTCCCGGCTCGAACGTCGTGACGACGACAACGCGAATCGGAATCGCCATGACCTCGCCGCGTGCCGAAGTCCACGGTGTGATGACCGCGAGAAATACGACCGCTGCTACCGCGATTGCACGGCACGCCGCGCGGTTGTCAAGAAACCTGGGGATCACCGAGCGTTCTTCGCATCGAGTTGCACGATCGCGTTGGCCAATCGCATAACCGCCGTCGCCCTGAGTTCGCTCCTTGTCACAGCTCCCGGCCGGCACGATCCTACCCCGCCGGGCGGACCGGTTGCGGGTAAGAACGCAGGCGAGGAGACTCGTCATGGACCGCCCTTTCCGACTCGCGACGGCCGCGTTCGCGGTCTTCGTAACGTTCGCGGCTCCGCCGGCCGCGCCGTCCGCCACGTTCACCCCGGCGCCGACGCCACCGCCGAATCAGCGCGTCACATACACGTACAAGACGTTTCTCGACCCAGCGACCGTCGATTACTTCAAGATTCGCAAATTCAACGTGGACTTCGGGACGCTGATACTGACGTTCAATCCCGAGGGGACGATCCAGGGAACGTACAAGCCGGACTTCAGCAACCCCGTGACCCTCGCCGGCCGCTTGACCGGCGGGGGAAACCTGTGGCTGCAGATCGGCAACCGGCATTTCACCGGTCGGTTCACACCGCGCGGCATTGCGGTTGTCACCACGCCGGCGGCATCCCCATCGAGCCGGCGGCTCTGGGGACAGTTCGTGCACGCGTAGAACCCACGGGACCGGGAATGCCGCCGCACGAGACGAAGCGGCACGATCAATGGCGTCGCGGCAATCTGAAAAGTGAACAAACGATTCGTCGCGATGGTCGGGATCGCTCTCGTGCTCATCGGGAACGCCGCGGTTGCGCAGCCGAGCGAGGCCCCGTCGCCGTCGCCGTCCCCTTCGTCGCTGCCGGCGGGAGTGATTCCGTCGAGCATCTCGCTCGACGTTACCGGTTCACCCGCCGCCGATGCCCCGTTCCTCGATGCACAAATTCGCGTTGCGCTGGATCGGCAGATTCGGCCGACGCTCCGTCCCGGCGCCTCCGTCGGCTACGGACCGATCGCTCCGTGGCCCTTGCTCCCGCTCGCGTCGGGGTCGCGCGCCGCCGTGAATGTGACGGTGACGATCGTGGCTGATACGGGCGACGCTGCGGTGACCGGCATCACGACCGTAACGCTCAACAGTGTGGTCGTTGCCCCGGCCGCGCCCGCTGTCCTGTTCTTGAGTGACGACCCGGAGTATCTTCAAAGCGAAGGAGTGATCTTTCGCGGCACCGTCGCGGCCGACCGGCCGGCGCGGCTGTACTACTACCACTCGGATATCGGCTTGCCGCACGATCTCGACGTCGTGTTGACCGCGACGGCCCCTTCGCGCGTGCAGCTGATAGCGTCCGATGCGGGTCCGGATCTCGACGTCATGAGTGTCGGCCACACCGTGACACGTGACTTCTTGCGATTCCAGCTGAATAACGAAGGGGCCGTCGTCGACATCGTACCGGGGAAGCCGTTCATCGTGCGGCACGGCTTGATTCTGCAGGGCGAGCTCGTCGCTGGTGCCCTCGACGTTCACGTGGTGAGCGGCGGCGCCGTCACCCTCTCCGTCGTGAGTTCCTCCGCGGGCAGTCGCCCCGAGGCGTATTTCGAGGGACCGCGCGTGCCGTTCGACGGTCACCGGCGGCACGGTACGTTCGACCTCACAGGTTTCGGTGCGATCTCGCAAGCGTATATCGTCGGCGGACCGGCCGCGACCGTCCAATATGGCGGACGGGCGCCGACGCCCCGCAATCTCGGCCCCAGCGATGATGGTCGGGACTTCGGCGACTACGGCGTCGTTCATCGCATCACGTTCGCGCTCGCCAATCCGACCGACGATCCGCACCTCGTGTACTTCTACGAAAAGCCGCTGGGCGGTCCCGTGCGCAGCAGCTTTATCGTCGACGGCCAGTTCAAGGAACTCGGCTGCGTCCGCCTGCCTCAGCCGTACTGGATCACGACGTACCAGCTGCCCGCACATTCGTCCGGTTCCTCGACGACGGTGACGATGACGGACGGAGGATCGTTCTACCCGCTCGAGTTCGGCGTGACCGACACGCAGCCGCTGCCGTATACGCCGCCCGTCGGCTCGCAGGACGGCTGTTCCCCCAAGACGCCTTCTTTCCCGGAACCCGTGCGGTAGGCAGCGGGACGTGCGGCGGCTGCGAAGACGGTGCTGACGACGCGCGGCGCGTAAGCGATGTTGGAAACGCAGATTGGATTGGTCGTTGGTTTGCTGGCTGTGACGATCCCACTCGTCGTGCTGGCACGCCGCGCCAACATTCCGTATCCGATCGTGCTCGTTCTGGCCGGCCTCGCGCTCGGATTCATCCCAGGTCTGCCAAGCGTGCACCTCGATCCGAACCTCGTGCTGCTGATCTTCTTGCCGCCGTTGCTGTACTGGGAAGCCGTCACCGCTCCGACGGACGTCATGTGGGCGAACCGCACGCAGATCGGCATGCTCGCGATCGGCCTCGTGCTGGTCACCACATTCGCCGTCGCGGCGACCGCGCACGCGCTCGTCCCGAACCTGACGTGGGCCGTCGCATTCGTCCTGGGCGCTATCGTGGCGCCCACCGACGAGTTGGCGGCAGTGCCGGTCCTGGAGCGATTCCGGATGCCGCGGCACCTCATCGCGATCGTCGAGGGCGAAAGCCTCGTCAACGATGCGTTGTCTCTCGTTCTTTACGCGGTAGCCGTGAACGCGGCGGTGACGGGGATCTTCGACCTCGGGAGCATGCCGGTATCCCTGGGCATCGCTGCGGTCGGTGCGATCGTCATCGGATTGGCCGCCGGTCGAGCAGCAGTCGAAGGGTGGCGCCGCGTCAGGGATACGGAGCTGCAATCCTTCATCTCCCTCCTGTTACCGTTCGTCGCGTACGTTCCCGCCGTGTGGGTTGGCGCCTCGGGAGTCCTCGGCGTCGTCACCGCGGGGGTCTACGTCAACCAGCGTACTCCGACCGTCATGACACCGGAGACGCGGCTGCAGTTGAGCGGCTTCTGGGAGACGTTCGTCTTCGTCGCCAACGCGCTGCTCTTTCTGCTCGTAGGATTGCAGCTGCACGACATCGCCGCCCGTGTGTTCGAGCGCTACTCATGGCAAAACGTACTCTGGTATACGCTCGCGATCAACCTCGTTGTCGTCTTCGTTCGCTTCGCCTCGATAGTGGCGATCGAGTATCTCCCATTCGTCGGCGGTGCCTCGGAGCACTCGGCCCCGAACTGGAAGCACGCCGTGATTGCGTCCTGGTCGGGCTTGCGCGGCGCCGTCTCACTTGCCGCCGCACTCGCGATTCCCCTCACCGTCTCGGGCGGCGCGCAATTTCCGCATCGCGATCTCATCGTCTTCCTTACGTTCACGGTCATCGTCGTCACGTTGGTCGGCGGGGGACTCACGCTTCCGGCGGCCGTCGCGCGGCTCCACGTTACCGATACCGGCAGCGAGGAAGATGAGGACCTGAAGCGTGCGTTGTCAGCTGTCTCCCAAGCTGCGCTCGAGCGCATCAGCGCGCTGGAGCGTGAAGGCCGCATCGATCCGGAGCACGCGAAAGTCCTTCGTCGCCGTTACGAACATCTGCGTCAGCGCGCGGAACGTGCGCCCGATCCCACGAGTCGCGAAGCTGCGCGACGCCAATCCAGCGCGGAACACGAAGTGATCGAGGCCGAGCGTCAGGCGCTCATCGCGCTGCGCGAACGCGGTGAAATCGACAATGTCGTTCTGCGCCGAATCCAACGCGCGCTCGACCTGGAGCACTCACGGATCAAGCATTGACGCCCTTCGGAGTGGATGCGGCTCGTCGGGACCTTGTTGCCCCGGCGAAAGCCCGAAGGCCCTTGCGCTTCCGGTGGCGCCGGCGCTAGCATCGACGATCTTCACGCGGGAGGGTTCGCCGATGTTTCGCCTTGCGCTCGTTGCTCTCACATGCGCCTCGCTCGCGACGGTCCCTGTGCTCGGCTCGCCGACGGCGACGCCGATCCCGGGGGGCGCCAACCAGGTCACCGGCGTCGCCGGCAAGGTCGGCGACCAACTGTTCAACGGGATCGTTCGTCTGCAAGTCCTCGAGGTGCGGGACGCAACGCCGGCCGATCATCCCGAGACGATGATGGTGCCGGCCGATCAGCGTGTCATGGTGATGACGACGGTCGTGCGCAACGGTCTCCATCGCAACTTCATCGATCTCATCACCTACTCGCTCGCCGACAAAGACGACATCGCGTATGTGATCGCGGATCACTGGATCAAACCCAACCCGCTCAACCTCCCGCAGGGGGCGGCGGCCCGGCAGACCGCGATGTTTCCTGTCGATAAGAACTACGTGCCCGTCAAAATGCTCGTGCAATGCGCGACGTGCAACGCTCAAACGCACTTTGTCGCGTTCCGCGTCGCGCTGCCGCCCCCGTCCGCGACATCGCCCGCACCGTAGCGCCGGCTACCGACCCGTCGAGCATCCGCGACGCGAAACAGGCCGCAAAGACGCCGCTCGAGGCGGCGACCTAGCCCTAGCAGGTTGCTGAAAACCCCCCGGCACCGTCTCGAACCCGCCTGTTCCGCCGAAAGCTTCGTCGCTCGTCGGTCACAACGCTACGGCGTTGCTCCCTCATCGCTCCTCGTTTCGACGAAACATTCGAGCCCGATCCGGACACCGCGGGTTTTTCAGCAACCTAGGAGCCTGTAGGGCTTGATGCCGAGAGCATGTGAGTCAACTGCTTTGCGAAGGTCGGCGCTGCGAAGTGGATCCGATCCGGTGGCGAAGTCGTTTCCGCACGCTGTTTCATCGTCGTCAGGCTC